>Ga0080006_1129628_pt1 | contig 95592 bp, 81 predicted proteins | sample RS3BMetagenome_FD_69209 | JGI IMG/M metagenome (GOLD analysis project Ga0080006, IMG submission 69209) | Ferric oxide microbial mat and aquatic microbial communities from Rainbow Spring, Yellowstone National Park, USA - RS3B (SPADES... ... | reverse complement strand
ATCCGTTGTCGATGCATCGATAATGAGCGATGCTTTGAAGGATGCAGTATAGATGCTTCGATAATAGGCGATACTTTGGAGGATCCGTTGTCGATGCATCGATAATGAGCGATGCTTTGAAGGATGCTGGAATCTGGAGGGAAACAGCTTGCTCTGCCGTGCTTGGTGCCCACAGAAGTTCCGCATGGAACAGAACTGCCGTGCCGATACATCGATTGCGAGCGACGCTTTGAGGGATTATGTGCGGTTTTTATGGTGTAATGTCGATGCATCGAAACAAGCATATCCAAAAGTCCTGTTCAAGGGCTGGAAGCATCAGACTCCAGCAGCGAGGTCGCTACAGCAGCAACGAGCGTTATCTCTTTGGCAATATCGCAGAGAGAGCAGGGTGTTACCTAGTATGTTCTCCTCAGCAAAAGGTGTGGCCAACTGTTGCTGGGCTCTATATAATGCCCTGAGCACATGGTGAACTCGCGTCTCGCCACAGGAGGCACTTTCTTGAATGTCTTGGTTTTCGTATGACACGTTAAGGCTGGCAAGTTTCGCTGTAGTGCATCAACTTTCGACCCCCTTTAGTCTCCACGCGAGCGTTCCGAGTCCACCATAGGGAGCTACGATGCGAATAGGTCGTACGACTCCTGTCCAATGCTGTAGGATGGAGGGACCTCTGTTAGAACGCCGCCGAAGACTCCCATACGACCTCTTAACAAGGGACGTTGACAGCACCGTGGTTGGAGCGCGACGACTGTCAGAGCACCAACGGTGTTCTTCATTGAGAAGTTGCAGAACAAGTTCAGCACCGCAGTATTCACAGAGAGTGCTCGACGAGCTCTGTCAAGGACGCTTCTCCACTCGGAACTGATGCACTGGGCTGGCCGCCGCTAGCACGGTCCGAGCGGCACGGGCATCTGTGCAAGCCGCTCGATCCAACAATCCTACACTACAAAACATGCAATCTGTACGCTTACGTCATCCGTAGAAGGCACCAGACCGCGCCTTGAAATGCTGTCCTATGTGGTGACTCACTCGCACATTTTGCCAACAACAAGGCGGCTCCGATGCATGTAGTGAATCCGCTCAATGAGGACACTTCGATGGTGTTCGCTGGCCCTTGTATGCAGGTAAGCGTGCAGCTCGAAATGGAAGCCTTTCCCTGCCGGTCTGTGAACATGATAGCTCAATGCATACGCCATCGATTTCAGGAGGATATTGCAAATCGGCTACAGGAACGGCATCGCGAACCCAAGGAGCAACAGGCGGGTCAGTATGACCGGAAACAGCAGCGCACGTCCATGGCCCTCCTCCCGGGAGCGCTGGACTGTTTAGAGGTGGGATTTTCGCCTCGCGTTTATTCTGCCGTGGGTCTTTCCAATAGTTGTGCCGCTATCTTGTCTTTACCGCGCAGTATAGAGCGAAACTATGCGCGCCCGGCAGGGTTACTATACAGGTTGGGTCGTTCGCACTCACCTGGGTATGCGTTGCCTACACAAAGTACGGAGCGCATCCACGAGTGTCTCCGAAGCGGGTGCCGCAGTTCGTTTTTTTCGAACAGCATTGCAAGTATCCTGTGCTTCATCCGATCGAAAGCACCATCCGCGAACACCTTGTGATACTGGTCTCTATCACTCAACCGATCAGTTCCATACGGAAGCGCTGTATAAAAATCAGAGCGAACAGCGTCTGGGGTTCAAAGTCGTTAAAGGGTCGGCCCCTCTCAAAAATTCACTGAATGACTGCAGCTCAATGAATCTGACTGAGTTTTCAGTTGCCTACGACCAGAGCGCAAGCAGGTCTTTCACAGTGACGAGCGTGCTGTTTCCAAAACCATCAAGGATCATCTTGTGGATTCTTTCTTCCCCGGGAGGCCGTCGAGCGGAAACTGTGGAGCGTTGCTTTAGCGATGCGTGGGTATTCCCAAAGGAACACGTACCACCATACCAGAATAAGCACTGATGTGATTATCGCTGAGTATGGACGGAATGGTAACAGGCACCAAGAAAATGTGATGCAAGCTTCACCAAAAAGCAAAATAGTCCACGGCTGGCACCAGGGAGGTTTCAGTGCTCGGTAAACTTGCAGAGCATCCTGAGCAGCTGCACGAACTGTGCGACGCCGGAGCGGAGGTTCACGTAGCTGCAAATGTAGGTGGGTAGAGCCCCGTGACTTGCCACGGCACCTCAGAGACAGCCGCTTTACAGGACATCTCAGCCGTTTTAGGCGGGCACAAGCCTTTGGAACATATGAGGTTCGGTGAGCCGCACAGTCTGCAACAGCGAACCCGAAAAACAGCGTCCACGGCATGCTTTCACAGCGCACTATCTGGCTGCCTTCCGGAGCGAATGGAAGCCCTGAGTACTCAATTCGAGTACTGTTCCCACTTCTGTTCCCAGCTTGTCTGACAAAGCCAAGAACGCCTCCTGTAACGCATTCAACGAGCAAGGTAAATGCTCCAACGCTTCGGAGCGAGGCAGGACGTGCTCCTCAAACGCTTTTTTTCACCTAAAGCTAGTGGAGCTCGTCGAGTGAAATTATGCTCTACAGCGGCAGCGTCTACGCCGCTGTAAACCTTAAAATAAACCGACCTCTGTGGTGAACAGGTTTCGCTTACGTAAAGATGCACAGGCAAGCGCAGCGTCCCGAAGCAAAAACGTTCCAGAACTCTAATATATGCTCAGCAGTTGTTGGTATCGGATGGATCCTGCCGTAGTGCAAGCAGTCCGCACTTTGGGATTCTTTGATCGCGGCCTCAGTGTCCGAAGTGACGCTGGACCGAATCTTTTCTCTTCAAGCAGCACATAATCGAGTAGTGAACATGTTCCATAGCTAGTCTGTCTGCAGCCGCGCTGTCTGCATTCGACACGACTCGGGCAGAAAGCCTCTACACCTATGTCAGAGTACAACAGAACAAGCCCACTCATCTATCTCGGGTGTCTACACTAGAATATGGGTCTTCCGACCGCCATCAACATTAGCCTCTGCAGTTTTTTTCTGTGACAGCTTCCTTTTCCATTCTTGTCTCCGGCTTCAAACGCACAGGTCTTTCGCTTCTCTACAGCTCGGTTCACAGCAGCCGAAGGATGTTTACGGCAATGTGCAAGTCCCGATTTCGCCGTTTCAGGTCGCTGTCTAGGCCTTTCATCAACAGACCGAAGTTGCTAACTACACATTGCTTGTCACTTTGATCTTCTTCGTATACTACCTTGGTGTGCACTTTTCTGTGGCGACGCGTGGCTGTCGTCAGGTGTTCCCATTTGTCCACCATAGCTTCTCATCCAAGGGCCGCTCTGTAGCACGTGAACGCCTGCTCGATGTCTCGGTACATGCCGTTGTGAGGTACACAGAGATCGACACGATGCATTTCTCCGTTTCCGCGCATGGTACCGCACTTAACGATACAAGGCTTCTTCTGTACGATCCTTCAGCGAGGGACTTGTGCGCTACACATGCGGAAGCGCACGCAGTGCCATTCTGTTGAGGTTTCGTGGAACGCGATGTTGTCTATGGCGAAACACGGACCGTAACGAAAATCCAGGCTAGAGAAGGAGTCGAGGACCTACGATCTGTGTACACTCCTTTCGTGCAAAGCGGTGAAGCGTTCTCCACTATAATTGATCGCTGCGACAACTCAAGTCCGAGTCCAAGCCCCTTTTTCATGCAAACAGAAAAAAAGGGGCCCCTGGGAGCATATCCCGTAAGTGCTATCATGCTGTTGATGTCGAATGCCGTTTCTTCGATGGCTACATGGAAAGTAGGATACGTCTTTCGAAGGAAGTCGATTATTTGGCATGAGAAATTTAGTGAACGGTCCGCATTAGCTTGTGAACAAGTTGTCAAGGGACAACGTCGAGTTCGTTTTATCGTCAATCCAGCGACCCGCATTGCTGCGCTTTCAGTCTGCTTTGAAACAGAAATAGAACGGTTTGAGAATCCGTAATTTGAACATGCTTCGCGTAAGAACAGGGAAAGAGTGTAGGCTCATGCGTATGAGTTTGATATGATATCGTTCATGTTTACGAATCCTTCTTCAAGGGCATCGCAACGTATCTTATTTCCGGTGACGTAAAGAATTCAAGCGGCAGAGCCTCGGAGCCGTTCCAGAAGGACGACCGAGAATCCTGAAACTACGTTTGCATCCGTAAACCCTTATTGATGCTCTTCAATTATAGAGGCTTTTGCATCTACGAAAAGTTTGAGAAAAATCGAAAGAGAACAATAAAGCGTGCCGTTCTTTATTCCATCTCAATTTAACCGAAGTCCAGTGGCTGCGGGCTTGCAAGTAGCGTCGTGCGTTTGTCCAGCCTCGGTTACGCTGTTCGTCGCTGCAGTGCGTTTGGTTGGTGAGTGTTTTTTCCATGCCGACGCTAGAAACCGTCAGTACAGAGGCGTTGGTGCAGCGCGGCATCACGCTCTTTCGAAAGTGCTTTCCAAACTCTGGGGAACCAACTGTCGCGAGCGCCGCACCGGGCCGTGTGAACCTCATTGGCGAGCACACGGACTACAACGAGGGCTTCGTGCTACCTATGGCACTCGAGGACCGTGAAACCGTTTTTGTGGGAACCTCTTTCCTGGACTCAGGCTTTGGGTCCCTTCCAAGGGCACGCCTGGTTTCCGAGCTTTGTCCTGACCAGCCTGTGGAGTTCGCGCTTCGAAACATATCTCCAGGAGAGGCGTACGCTGGCCCGGCCTGGGCAAACTATATTCGAGGAATGGTCGCTCAGTTTCTGGAGCGATCTGTGCGGGTGCCGTCTTTTGACGCAGTCGTGGTGTCGGAGGTGCCGCTCGGAGGTGGAGTCTCGTCGTCCGCTGCGCTAGAGATGGCGTGCGCGGTTTTTCTCCAGGAGATAACAGGTGTTTCCCTCGACCCAGTGGAGCGTGCTCGCATGGGTCAGCGGGTAGAGCATTTATATGCCGGTGTGCCCAGCGGTATCATGGATCAGCTGATCTCCGCTGCAGGCGTCGCAGGTTCGGCGCTCCTGATCGACTGCCGGACCTTGGAAACACGAGCGATCCCTCTGGATGACCCAGAGATGGTTATTGTTGTTGTGAATAGCAACGTGAAGCATTCTCTAGCGGACGGGGAGTATGGGCGAAGGCGAAGAACATGCGAGCAGGCGGCAGCGGCCTTGAATGTCGCTTCACTGCGCGATGCGACTAGAGAGCAGCTCGAGGCGAGTCGGACGCGAGGTATTTTGGGTCCACCCGAAGAGAAAGTCTACGAGCGAGCGCTCCACGTGATTGAGGAAAACAACAGGGTCCTGCATGCTGTGAGCGCTCTCCAGGAGCGCGACTACGTGCGCTTCGGAAAACTCATGTACGAGAGTCACGAGTCGCTTCGGACCAACTACCAAGTGAGTTGCGATGAAATCGATGCTCTTGTGGAGATAGCTCGCCAAGTGCCCGGAGTCTACGGCAGCCGCATGACGGGAGGCGGTTTTGGCGGATGCACGGTGACGCTTGTACGTGCGGACGCGGTAGCGATGCTCCTTGAACGTATTGAGGCACTTTATCCGAAGCGCACTGGAAAGCATCCGACTAGCTTCATAAGCAAACCCGGTCCTGGTTCACGGCCGCTGGCGATTGAACACTCCTAGGAACGTAAGGCGAGCTATACGCTTCGTCGTTTACCAGACATCCCCAAAGCGCCCGAGAATAGTTTGCGCTTCGGTGATGTCCTTCTGGACTTTTCGCCGCCGGTAAAATATCGGACAGTCGCCGTTACTGCAGAGCACGTCCTGGATACAAGAACCCATACACTCCTGGCACTGTGTCCATAGCGCGCTGAACAGCTGCTCGAGCTCTGCTGTCTGCTTGAGATGACGCAGATACGTCTCCGCCTCAAAGTCCCTGCAGTGTTCGCAGAGGGCACTTCCTTTGAGGCCTCGTTTCTGTAACTCGGCCTCATTGATGCCGGCGCGGCAGCGGACACACTGGAGGCGGAACTTTGCAAACTTCATAATGCCGCTTCCGGTTCTCGGCGTTGCGACTTGGATACTGCGAGTATGCGCGCCGCTGAAGAGCGTCTCTGGTCTTTTCATGACCGCAGAAAAAATGCGCTCAAGGGGTTTTCGCAGCATATTTTCTAGGTAGTAGTGAGCATCGATGGGGATGCTGTTCTCGAGAACGTATATCGGGTCCTCAGCACGGGTGTAGGCCTTTTCGTTCTTTGTTGCTCCCTTGATAATGACGTACGGAACCCGATCGCCCAAGGACGGGGCAGAGCCTGAGTCGCGTTTCCGCAACTTCTCCACCAGGAAAACGTGCGCCTGCTTGGCTTCGTAGTCAGTTGTGGCTCGAGTGAGTGTCTTGGAGACAACCAGCAGGGAGAGATCGATACGGTTTTGCAGCAAATCGGACACGATCTTCTTCACAAACTCGATCGCTCCGTCCACATCCTGCTCAATAAGCAACTTCTGTAGCACGGTGTCCACCACGTTCGCGACAAGCCGGCAATTGTCGCGCCGCACGGACTCGATGCCTTTGCAGTCCATCTTATCGTGCCGCTCGAGTCTCGTCCAGTAGAGACCAGCGTAGCGTTTCTTTGAAATCAGCAGATACGGATAGTACACTTTTTCGAACTCCAGTCTAACTGGAGGCGGAAAGATGTTTGTCAGCTGCTTTGCGGCTTCGCGGCCGAGCTCCATCACCTGTTCCAGAGTCGCGTGATCGTTGAATTTGACCATCACTGAGTCCGTATCGCCATAGATCACCTCGGCACCCGGATAGAGCCGCTCGACCGTGCTCCTCGTTAGTTCAATCATATTGCGGCCGTACGACGTGACAGAGGCTGAAATCTCCATGCAGGGCAGCTTACCCACGGAGGCTCCCGTGAACCCGTATACAGCGTTTGCCGATATTTTCAACGCAAGTTGGCGGCCATTCAGAACCTCTCGGAGAAACGGATCCGTCGCGTTTTGCATGTCCCTCTTTGCTGCCTTCCGCGATGCCAGAAACTCCTCGAGCATCTCACTGAGAATGCCCTTACGTACGGACGGTTTCACAAAGCAGTGGCCCAGAGGCGTGCGGATGTAGTCGTCAGGTTTCAGCTTCGGGACATCCGACTCGTGCACGAGTGTCGAATAGCAGAGATTGTAAGCCATCATGATGGAGGGATACAGCGAGGCGAAGTCCATGGTGGCTATTGGTGTTCGGTAGAAGCCCTTCTTTGGCTCGATCACCGTGGCGCCCTCGTACTGCGGACCGCCGTCGCCACTGCGCCCCCCAGCTTCCGTGCGGGGCAGGTCAGGGACGAGCAGGTCAGCTTCGTGCGCCTTGCGGTGCAGGAGCGACACAACTTTCACCATGTGACCCCGGCTGAGCAACCAGTCCAGCGGAACACCAGTCACACGAGCGAGCTCCATATAGTTCGTCAACGACATGAGCTTGTCCATCAGCCGCAGCGGTAGATAGGCATCTTTGAGGCAATAAACCGCAAGACGCCGCCGCGTATGCTCGTTACCTGCCTGCAAATCGGTTATGATAGAGTAATGGACGTCCTCCTTCTGTTCGTTGAGGAACTCTGATGACACCGAGTTCAGCGAATACGAGCGCAGCTTGTGATCGCGAATGATCACCTGCAGCATGTCCATGACGACTCGACCCTCAATGGAGAACGTCATGCTCTCGTGCGTACCAAAAGCGCTCGATGAAAGACGCGTCCGACGCATGGTTGTGCGTTCGCGACACATACGTCCCAGGTAGGGGAAGCGACTCGCACCAATTGCAGACGCTCTATTCAAAAGGTAGGGTAGATCAAAATTCACAATATTGTATCCTGTAATGATATCTGGATCGGCAGCAACCAGAAAGTTCCGAAAGCTCTGCAAAAGCTCCTGTTCGCGGTTGAGGGAAATCACCTGCACACCGGCGACTGGTGCACAGGAGCCGAGCGTGAAGATAGCGCGCACGAGAGGCTCCGTCTTCCCGTACTCCCCGAGGTGACAGCCTATTTGGATGACGCTGTCATTTTCGGGTTCTGGGAAGATTCCTTTTCTTCCAGCGCACTCGATGTCGAACGAGAGTATTCTAAACGCAGCCGTTCGCAGCCACTCCCCGCTGGGTGGGTGGCACACCACTGATTGCCAGTGTGCTTCGGCAACGATCTGCGCATAACTCGGGCTCAGCGCATTCGAGACCACTGTATAGGAACCAGCAGGTACTTCGATCCACGAGCAGCCCATCATTTTGGTATCGATCATGAAGCGCAGCACGAAGTCGACTGATGACTCGAACACATCGAACACGCGACCCAAGACAGAGCCCTGACTGAGCAGTCCTGCCGCCACGCGCACCAGGTCTGGAGTACGCACGGTAATGCGCAGGAACTCGCTATCGTCTTCGCCCGGCTTGTAGTACAAGACGGAGCGGCGTCGAACCCGCTCGACACCCAGGATACAATCCCCGGCGCAGTCGGCAACGCGGCCCATTGTTCGGCACTTGTGCTCCAGTTCGGCTCGAAGTTCGCCAAGAGCGCCGTCCCCGAAACCCTTCGGCGCCGATGCATAGAAGTACGGAGCAAAGCCCTGCACACACAGGAGCACAGACTCGCCACTCAGCGTAACACCGTAGACACGAACCGTTGTGTGCGGCTCAGCAGCGCGATGCCGCTCTACCACATAGTCGCATGTCACCTGGTTAAATAAAAGCGATTCGGAGGCACTCAGGAGGCTCGTCCGAGCAGCAGGGCGACCGCAAAGCCGCCTGAAGAACTCGATAGACTCTTGGTCCGTCTCGTGACCCGAGAGCGCGCCCCCGGTCGTTTCCAACACAGGCTCACAATTCGTAAGGTAAGCCGCCTCATCGACGTCTACCTCAAAGCCGTCATCATCGAGAGCATCGTTCGGTTCGTAGGGATCCGGCGAGAACTGCTGCGGCACCATAGCTGGACGGCAGCAACGAGGCTTTTCAAAAAGATGCCGGTGGCGGCGCTCGTTCCGCTGCTGCGCAATGGCTTGGCGGCAGTGGCGGCTATACTCGTGTCAGATGAAAATAGAATACGAAAATACTTGCTTTGTTCTTAACTTTCGATTTTGCTTCCGGACTTTCTAGATCCACAGACTCGGCATACGAATCACAGCAATAGGGGCATCCGGATAAACATCTGCTTTTAGAAGTCTGGTTCTTCTTCCCGGAGTGGTTCATTCGACTCTTTGGCGCTGGAACTCGTTACATTACCGGAATCAAACTGATTCGCGACGCCCTCTAAAAAGGGTTTCTAAATAACCGATATCATGATCGAATTTTTACGTAAAAAACTCCACGCTTCTCGATTCTTTAGGAATGGCGTGCTCAAATCAGACTTTACTCAAGTTTTCCGCTTTCTGTATCAAGGAAACTTGATGGTGCAGCGATGCGCGCTGCTGGATAGGTCAGGAAACGTAATCGGCATCGTCACTCGACGATTTCTTCGCAAGCTCCTGCAGAAAGTTCATCGAAATCCTCATATCAAGCAACGGATTCCGTTCGCACGACGAAGCCTCCTCGTATCGTTGTTCGCAACGAAACGGCATTTGTCAGCAGCCTGATACCCCTCACGTGATATGCTCCCTGAGGTTGCGCTTTCTTTTGTCTGCACAGAAAAGCACCACAGACTCGTGCCTAAGTCATTCTAGCGACGGCCCCCAGTACAAAGTGTTTCACCGCTTTGCCAAGGGAGCATAGACTGATAGAAATCCTCGACTTCTTCGCCGGGGAGGTCTATGAGCGGAAAAGTACGCATTGCGACTCTGAACCATCTCAGCGTCATCTCTCTCGGCGCGTGATTGAGTCGTTGACGTAAAAGTGAATGCACGAGGACGTAGTCATCAGCCTGGACGACGTGAAGGTTCTCTCTGTGACAGGTGCTTCTTCGCAGATCATAGGCTCGTCGGATGAAAAGACAGTGAGAAGCCTCAGTCGAGTACCTCCCAAAGGAGACGATGGCGAGAAGATGATGGATCTGGCGCCTTCGAGTAACCCGCCAACGAGAGCGATTCTATACTTTCGCATCTGAATTGATGCTCCGCAGCTCCCGTAGGGGAGAGATCTTCTCCAGTTTTGAACGCACTTACGGGTCGCTGCTACGACAACCTCGATTCGCGACTTTTTCGCTTCATTGTGGAGATGAACGCCTGTGCAAAGGCGGCGTAGATGCGTTCGAGGCTCTAAAAGTAGCGTGGAAGAAGAATAGTAGCTGATTGATAGCATGGAGTTCATGAAGCGGATCGCGTACACGTCGTCCAAAGATTCGGCGGAACTCTTGAGTCGCTTCAGGAAAGCCAAGCGACGGAAGGCAGAGAAAACTGCGAATGGGAAGAGAAGGGGACGAACGAGACGGCCTCGGTGCGACGAAGAGGCGCGGTGTCCTTCCTCGAGATTGATGGTGTGGGAGTAGGCATCATGATCAATAGCGAACGTCTTGCAACCGTCCGACCTGAGACGAGCCCCTGATCCCAAAAGGAATCACGCCGTGGAGCAAGGAGCTATACAGAAGTGTGGCCTCGCGAACTTGGCCTCCATAGCGATTTGCATCGGTCTGGACCCAGAGAGAGCGAACCTCCACACCTGTGCTTTCATGAGTTTCGAAGAAAAACCCGATTCACCTGGGATAATCGACGACTTACTGGAAGCTCGAATTCCGTCCTATTCGTGTTTCAACTACAATCTTAGGTCCTAAGCGTGTGCCTAGCATCTTCGTCTCAGCAAACGGGAGCAAACTAGAAAATAGTTCGACCAGCAGGCAAGTGATACGGAAGGGCGTCACAGGCTCCTTAGCCGCAATGTCGCAATTGAGTGGACCATGTGGAAACTGTGCCCATGACTGTATATATTTCTTCAATGACCGTTACCCTGGTAGGCACGTTTTGTGGGGAGGGCACTCAGGAACCAAACAGCATGCAGGGACGCCGACTGTGAGCTATTGAATGGACCAGCGTGTGCTTGCACCTGCTGCGGACAGAGTGCTCTAGGATGGGACCTTTCAAAAGAAGTACCTGATCGTAGAGTACGGCTGTGGGCACGAAACTGGCAGAGGGCATCGAAGAAAGCCCTTTGTAGCCATGAGGAACGCGTCTCGAGCGGTGAAACAAGCGCTCATGCATTACAGGACGGCTCGCAGCGATGGAGCTGTTGTGTAGAGGTGTGAAAAACTGGCCACAGCCAATTTTCAACGCCGCCAAGGCCACAACTATGCTATTTACAAATATGATGGAAATGACAAGCGGAGCGGAAATCGCAGCTTCCTTCTGTGCATGAAGTACGTCGAAAACAAGCGCAAGCAGCGAAATCCTGACCTTCATATTGCTATGAGCATCCTCCAACTGCTCATAACCGAGCTGCAGGGCAGCGAGAGACCGCCATATTTGACGTTCGCAGAAGAGCGAGAGGAAAAGGAATCTTTCGCTAAAAAAGCCCGTAAATGCTCTTGTCAATGACAATAGGAAGAGATCCAAACTTAAGAGTGGACGGCTATGCTCTGAGATCTGTCCCATTTTATTCGAACGTGGGTGTGGGCTTTGAAAACGGCGCTGGCAACAGTGCTACCGGGAGAAGCATCTGCCGCGCTAAGTAAGAGCTTTTGGCGGGTTCACTTGAGGCCGGCATGGTGTCGGTAACTGTGCGCCTGCGGGACCCCCGGGGAACCAGGGTCTTGCAGATCGATGAGAACCAAACTGTGGAAGGATTGAAGGCGCTTCTCAAGGAGCAGACCGGTTTGAAGTCGTTCCGGATACTGCGGGGCTTTCCACCAAACCTGCTGATCGCAGCGCCTGAGGAGCGAGTCGGCAACGTGTTGGAAAGCGGTGACCTTCTTACTATCGAGGCCGCACAGCAGCAGGAGCAGGACGTTTATAGCGCCGCCAGTGGTAGCGGTAGTGCCGGCAGTAGTGGTTTTGGTGCCTATGGCGCTGATCGTAGTATACACGACCCGGCTTGCCAGGAAGCGTCCACGCAGGCCGGCCCCAGCCCGGTACGTTCAGCAGTCGCGTCACCACACAGGCCGCTTGCAGCGACAGCGCCGAGCTTTGAACGCGTCGTGGTCCCCGATGACAACAGTTGCCTCTTTCGGGCGGTCGCGTTTGTGCTGAAACAGCTGCTGGGAGGCATCGAATTGTTACCGGAAGAGCTCCGAGAGCTGGTCGCCCAGGCAGTTGCGGCCGATCCTTGGACCTACAATGATGCTGTTCTTGGTAAAACGAATGAGGAGTATCAGGACTGGATTAAGCGCCCAACGAGCTGGGGCGGAGCTATCGAGCTTGGCATATTTGCGAATCATTTTGGAGTACAGATAGCGAGTTTTGATGTTCGGACAACTCGAATGGATGTTTTCGGCGAAGCTGCAGCGTATCCATCCCGCGTATATCTCTGCTACGACGGCATCCACTACGATCCTCTGGCGCTGCGGTCCCACCCAGACGAGTCCACAGACGACCTTTTAACCGTATTTCCCAGTAGTGACGGCGAATCAGAGGCGCTAGCAGCCGAGCTGATTCAAACGCTGCACGCGAGCCGTTCCTTCACAGACACAGCAAACTTTCTCGTCACATGTCGAGAATGCGGAGCCCAGCTTCGCGGTGAGGCGGGAGCTCTCGAACATGCACGCAGCACTGGACACGCAGGCTTCATCGAGCAATGAGTGAAGGGCGCGGCGGCGCATATGCGCCCTTTCAGCGATCACCGTCGTATAGCGAGACCAAATCCACAAATTTTCCTGCAGCAGTACAAGGCAGCGATTCACAGGAATCAGTATTGTGGACATACTCGATCGCTCACCCCGCAGAGGTATTGGGTCCCGCTCAGTCGAGTGGCGAGCGCTTTCTTCCCGTCTGCGACCTCGTTGTAGACAGGCACCGCCGCTGGGGCAAGCACCCGCGTGATTCTGGTTCTGGATTCGTGATTCTTTTTCCAGCGCAGAGGTAGATTGGAGTCAAGCTCGGAAGTCGAGACCCATTTGGCGATAGAGCACAGGGTTTTCGTCCCATTTGCGGCACTTGATCAAGGTCAGAAGATGAACACGCCTGCCGAGAAGACGCTCCAGCTCCATTCGTGCCTTGACACCGATGGATTTTATGCGAACTCCACCAGCGCCGGCGACTATAGCCTTCTGGCTCTGGCGTTTGACGTAAATAACGCATCCAATGACCACGGAGCCGTCTTCTTTTGATTCCCACCGCTCCGTTTCTACCGCGCACTCGTACGGCAGCTCCTGGCGCAGCTGCAGGTACAGTTGTTCGCGCACCACCTCCGCTGCTAGCAGGCGCTCGGGTATATCGGTGAGTTGCTCACGATCGTAGTGCCATGGCCCCAATGGTGCTAGCTCCGCGATGCGCCTGCGTAGTTCGAAGACGCCCTCTCCAGTCCGGGCGGAGATCTGGTGGACTTCACGGATCCGTTCAGGGCCTCCCATTTCATGTAGAAGACCATCGCGGACGGCATCCAAGTCTTTTCGGGGGATCAGATCGATCTTGTTCACAGCAAGAAGGATAGGCGTTTTCGCTAGCTCTTCTTTGTCGATCCTGGAAAGCCTCTCAGCGATGCTCGTTTCAGCATGACTCAGCTTGCGGAAATGATGATAGCGGTTCCCATCGAGCATGACAAGCACAATGTCGGCGCCTCTGCTCGCTTCCCAGGCACTTTTTACCATAGCTTGGTCAAACTTCCGCTTCGGCAGAAATACGCCAGGGGTGTCGATAAACACAATCTGTGCATGGAGCGTTTCCTCGATGGCAATGCCCCTTACCTGGAACCTCGTCGTCTGCACCTTCGGCGACACAATTGCCACCTTGCTGCCCACCATGGCGTTCACCAAGGTCGACTTCCCGGTATTCGACGGACCAAGAATCGACACGAAGCAGCAGCGCGATTCTGGAGCGACGCTGAGGTCCCCCCGACGGGTTTCGCTCGCCTCCAGGTCCGACCTCCCTTCGCCTCGGACTTTAAGGACGCCTCCAGGGTGTCGCTGCGGTCGTAGGAACCGACTCCCCCGCACCGGCACAACTCGTGAAATGCAAAGAAACTTGTTTTTCGATTGCCGATACGGGAACCCGAGAAGCAGTCCGGACGCTTGCAGAAACATCATAGAGGTCAGAAGGCTAAATGTGCTGGGCGCCGTACACGCATGAGCGATCGGCTTCGGACAATGCGAACGCGTCAAGGCCCTAGCATCCACTTGGCTCAGCTGCTGGCTAGTTGTATGTTCATCGTTTCCGCATCATGTTGCTCCTTGGGGAAGAGACAAGCACGCTCCTTTCTAGGACGCTGTTGGAAGGGGACTGGTGCCGGATGTGCGTTCCGCAGGGGGAACTGCGGCCTCAGAGCTGCGACAGGGTGCTCGTTGCGGGCCTGCAGCTCCGAGTTGGATGCCAGCTCCGACGCAGTCAGGGCTGGGGACAACTTCGGGCAACGAGCCAGCGACGCTGATCAGGGCCGCCCTGTGCACCAAGTAGGCCGTCAAACGGAAGGCGAGCGCTTCGCGGTCCACCGTGCACTGCGCGTTTTTCTCAAGTTCACTCGCCCGCATACGATGTTAGGAAGTGCGGTTTCCATCTGCTCGCTTTCCTTGATGGGAAGCGTATCTGCCGGGCAGGCTCTAGGTGCAGCCACTTTACCACTTTGGACTCAACTTTTTCCAGTCCTTCTTGTGGGTCTCGTGCCAGCGCTCTTGATGAACATTTATATCGTCGGTCTGAATCAACTGTGTGATATTCCAGTTGACCGTGTGAACAAGCCTTACTTGCCCCTAGCAAGCGGAGAGCTATCGGTTCCCGCTGCAGTTTCCCTCGTAGGTATGTGTCTTCTGGGATCGTTTAGCCTAGGCTTCTGGCTTCCACAGAGCACCGCGGCCCTACGTTTTGCACTTGTCGCAAGCTGCATCCTAGGGACGTTATACTCGTTGCCACCGATTCGGTTGAAGCGTTTCCCACTGCTGGCGTCGCTCTGCATTCTAGTCGTAAGAGGTGCGGTCGTGAACATTGGTTTTTACTTGCACGCGCGCTCAGCTGTCATGTCGCTGAGAGGCCCGTGGCTAGCAGAACTTTCCCCACTGATCAAGTTCACGACGGTGTTCTTTGCTGCGTACGGGATCGTGATTGCGTTAATGAAAGATATTCCCGATGCGAAAGGTGATAACCAGCATCAACTCAGCAGTTTCACGCTTCAGTTCGGAGAACGGAACATCTTCCGCTTTTGCGTCACGATGTTGATCTTCATGTTCATCGCTGGCGGTATATTTTGCATGTCGTCGGCGCTCGCGACGGTCCCGCGGCATCGAGCATTTGCGGCAGGCGGTTTTCACTTCTTTGCTGCTGCTTGGCTGCGGTGGAGATCGAGAGCCTCCATGATGGAAGCGCATCGTAGCGACGTGGTGTACAACTTTTACATGGACATTTGGAAGCTCTTTTATCTCGAATATGTAGTTCTACCTCTACTCCTTTAAGCGCCGCGGGCCGCGTGCTTTCCGTACTGGAGCCAGTGCCTCCTAAGAAGATCGCCCTAGTTGATCGAACCCTCGGAAGCGCACATGCTATCTAGGGATGCATCGGTCCATCTTATAAAACCTAGAATCAAAGCCTTCTCTGCGAGTTATGCATGCAGACGAATCTGAAAATTTCAGCCAAATCCAATTGGTGCGCGAGATGCAACGCGAAAGGCTGACATCGCTAATTCGACCCAAGCTTTGATAATGAAATCCTGGCAGGGGCGCTTCATAGGGTAGACGGAGCCCCACCGGCGCCTGCCACAAACTGTACGGGGATTCCAGTCTCATTCTGCGCGTTTCTCATAATCTCGCCACGAACATTCCGTTTTCCACTAGCTCCTGGCTGGCAAGGCACCAGAATGCAGCTGACCCACCGCGCGTTACCATAACGTAGTAACTGCTCGCTCAGATATTGAAGTATGTGGCTGTTTGTCAAGCAGTCGCAGGCCAAATATCCCCTGGTCACGTTCCTTCACTGCTCAGTATGTGAACGATAGCGCGTATGGTTCGAGTCGAGAATATTCATGCGATCCTGCGTGGCGCGTTGCAACAATACTCTCGGGTCAGACTGACATTGTTTAATAACATGCACGCTCTGTTTCTGCCTTTCGATTGCTTTTCCAAATTTTTTCAGATACATAGGCTCGGCATTCGAATTGCCGTCATAGGGCTTATGGATTCAGGTTTCGTTTTAGGATTCTTCGTCGTCTTTTCAGTGCGGCTCCTTCGGAGATTTGCGAATGGAGCTTGCGTTTTCATAGGAATCAAGATGATTCGCGACGAATCCGAATAGCAGTTCGTAAAAAACCGACACGATCTCCAATTGATACCAACATGTCTCCATTGTTCTCCTGTCCTTACGTGTAGCATGTGCAAGTCAGGCATTCTTCTCGTTTTCGATGTTTCTGTTTCACGGCAAATTGTGGGCGCAGCGATTCGCACCGGCGGAGTGGCGAGGAAAAATACTTGACGTCTTCCCTTGACTAATGGTACACAGGCTCATGCCAAAGGTTCACTGAACTTGTAACGTCAAACATTTGACTCTCTTCGAGAGACAAATCCTTCTCTCGAAGTGACCGCGAAGATGCAGTCTTCCAGCGCAGCAAATTACATTCACGGGATACGATCCCATAGGCTCCTGTCTCATTTGTTTGAATCGGTAAGGGTCTTGGACTGGGCTTGAGTCATCCCAGCGATTGGCTCCAGTGGAGAGTGAGTAACCATTTTGCACGAAGGAAGCGGGATTCGATCGAAGCACGTCGACTTGATCTCCAGCCTGTTTGATCCTTCCCGTTCGAGTTGCGTCATGCACAACATCGCATCCCACAAATCCTCATTGGAACGGAAAGGCGTGCACTTGGGCGTGCAGCAGTCAGAGTGCTCGCAAAGTGGACGAGAAAGAATCCCGTGCTCGTAGGGTACGGTACTAGTTGCGGAAAGAGAGGGAGGCATCGAAGTGGACATCCTGTACTCGTCAAGGGCATGCACCGAAAGTCGACGTAGACGCTCACACTCCACTAAGCGACACTCGGAGGCGGATTCGTGGTGAAACAGTGGAGAATCCTGACCACAGCCATGTTTCACCTGTTCGGAAGGTGCAACAATGCTGGATTCAAATACGATGAATGTGCCAAGCGAAGCGGGGACCGTAGCTTGCACATGTGATAAAAATGAGGCGAAAACAGCTGGAAAATCTATATCGTTGCCTGAGCGCAAGTGTGGAAACACTTCGACTGCTCGTAACAGAGCTCGGGAAATGGAAAGAATTGCGAATTTAAAGCCTGAGATGAGAATGAGAGAAAATGGAAGCAGTCGCAGAAAAGGTTCCCAACAAAGCTAACGTTGATGACAGTGGGAAGATATCCATACTTTATTGTGTGAGTCTTTTAAGTATCAAAGACTGATTCGATTGTATTCTGGTATAGGTGTTGGACCGCTGCGCGGTCGGGCGTGGCGTGCAGAAATCGAATTTCGCTTGCTGTTCCGGAATCCGCGATTGGCGAAATAACTCAGGACGAATTTCGATTTCTTGAAATTCAATTTCGACGCATGCCGCGCGACCGCGAAACCGGTCTCCGCTTAGTCGGGCAGTGGTTCGATCCGCGTGTCGCGGCTTCGGATGTCTAGTTGCCCGTGTACGGCGCCCTCGCTCCAACACTGATGCAGCCCGGTGCTTGTAAATGGTTGCGCAGTCCTTCGAATGCATCCGTGCCACTGCCCGGAATCCGCTTAGCGCATGGGTGCTAGTTTGCAATCTGGTATCGGTGTGTCAACGCTGGTCGCAGCGCTGGAATTGGTAGTTTTGCGCCTGCTTCTGTACATGCAGATGTCCTTAACGAGTAGAGCGTACTCTTGTTTCAGAGTTTCTACTTTCTAAAGGCGAATGCCTTGCGCGGATCCGCGCTCCCAAACTTAAATCTCCGTCCTAAATTCCCTGGAAAACTCATATTTTCAAGTAAAGAGTTTCCCGTATAGAGATTTCATGTAATATGCCACGCGTCGTGTGGGTTGAAGGTACGGCGACTATCCCCATTGCTGCTCGATGAGCTGCGCTTCGGTTTCCTTCTATCTGTTATACTAAGATTCAGTATGTTTCATGCTCCAAGGGCGCAGCGGACTCCGAGGAACGCAGTTGGAGCGTTGGAGAGTAAAGATCGAGCTCTTCGTGTCATGGGGGCCGTATGAGTCGCGGGTTTCACATGCACGGCGCTCGCTGTACTGCGTAGTAGCTGCACCTGACCAACCAACGCATTAATCGGTCGAATTCGGGGGCAGCGGGATGCTTTATGGTTGGGAATCGATGAGGCTAACCAGAGATTTCGTGGAAACGCGTTTGTAAACTGAGCCCAGGGAAGCAACTACCTGAGCACCTCGCCAAATACTCAACGTTCCACTGTTTCTAGACGAGAAATCGCCTCGGAATTGGACGCTTGATCCATCCAGCGACTATCCGAGAGCCAAGCCTAACACTGGTTGTTGGAGCGATGCTGGATGATGTGCCGCAGCCTCGGTCGCCACGCACAGAGACAGAAAGGCCCCACAGCGCCTCTACGGTTCTCGACGGGATACAGCCACACCGAAACGAGACGCAACGGTCTGATTCCCTTAAGCCGGCGATGCATGTTCTCTGAAAAAGCGGGAGAATCGGAACATTAATCGTAGAGCATTCATTGCATTCTTTCCATTGCTTCCTTGATTCTTCCCTGACTGCATGCCGTCTTCTACTGAGACGCAGAAAGTCTATCGGTTATTGCGTCTCCGGCCATTTCTGATTCTGCACGGCGCGGTCTCCGAAGGAAAGCGACTCCATAGTATGCAAGGAACTCGACGCATTCATGGATCCCCGAAGAGAGAGAAACTGAGTCTTTGAATCTAAAACTGACACGGTATCAGCGTACTATAAAGAAAGAGATTCCGGTTGCCGAACCCGGGGAGCCGCTGAGCTGCTGAGCTGCTTCGACTTTTTGCTCGCAGCATCCGCGCACAATCGTGGTTACTGAATGAAGACTTTTAGGCGCTTGATAACGAAAAGATTCGATACATCGATGCTTATGAGTACTATATGCGCCTGTACTTTAAACACTTGTTTTCGTAGCACGCTTTCCTGGCGTTCAGAGACTTCAGCCGTTTACAAGTGCGCCAGCAATGCGTTCGAAACCGTTACAACACAAAAAAAACAGAAAGCAACGCCGATATTGATCTCTCGCCCGACGGATACTCTGCGCGGATGCCGTACGAGACATGCGTCCGTCGACACCGTTCGATTGCCGCGGCGCACACTTTCATTCATCAGCCAATTATAATCTTGCCATCATCTGTGAATGAATATGTTGGAACTTCAAGATTCAACGGAGCTGGACCTTTCCGCACTCGCCCGCTAACGTCGTAATGACTGCCATGGCACGGGCAGAAGAATCCACCCCAGTCGCCAGCGTTTGCGATTGGAACGCATCCCAGATGGGTGCACACGCCAACTACCACGAGCCACTCCGGGTTGATGGCTCTTGAGGCGTCGGTCTCGGGGTCCCGCAGCGGAGCATTATCATCACGTCGAGCAGCCTCGATCTCCTCTGGTGTGCGATGCCGAATCATCACAGGTTTCCCGCGCCATTTGATCGTCGCGGTTTGGCCCAACGGGACAGCCGACAGGTCGACTTCGACCGTACCAAGCGCAAGCACATCCGCAGAGGCGCTCATGGTGTAGATAAACTTTAAGAGCAGAACACGCACAGCTGAAGCAGCGACAAGCTTCGCCGACCCAAGCATCATATATGTGAAAGCCCGCCTGGTCGGATCGCCACGAGGTAACAAGTGAGGCTCTCGAAAGTACTCGTCCGCGTACCCAACAGGCAAAGCGGTCGACTGCGGTGCGCGACTGGCGACGGCCCCGTCGCCAGCCAGGGGCGCGACGCTATCCGAGCTTGAACTCGTGAGCGCCGCGCGCTGTGACTTTCGCAGCGCCTCAGCCGCCAGAAGTGCACCATTCTGCACCGAACTCAGATGAGATGATGAAGGTTCCGGGCTGCTTAACCGCAAACCTGCGCATGTTACCGAACTTGACAGCAACCTCGCTGTCGCTGCTGCCTCGTAGAGGAGTCGGCGTTCTGGACCACAGCGCACTGGCTCGTTTGCAGCGCGGGGCGCCTCCACAGCGCAGAGCCCCACGCAGCCTAAGAACCCAGAGCGAGAAAGGATGTGCGTAGTTTGTACGCTTCGTCGAAAGGCTCTTAGAAGCGCAGCTGTCGTCTGCATTAGTGAACTGCTTCTAAAACGCTGACAAGAAGCGCGACGCTGTGCGCTGCTCGCGCGAACGGATCGCCGCCGACGGCGCAGAACGGCTTGGGATATGCTATGACGACCTCGAACGCACTGAGCGGTGGCAAGCCGTCACGGCCATCCCCGCCTGAGAAGGGCTCTTTTCCGCTAGACCGCGAAGGGCTATGTGCAGACTTTGCCCGGGCTGTGATTCGGTGCCTGCGGGAGCGCGAGGGCCGGACAGCGGCGTGCCGCGGTGAAGAGCTGGCCTATCTCGAGTGTCGCATGAATCACGGTTTAATGACCCCGGAGAGCCCGGCAGATCTTGGCTTCGATGAAGAAAACGACAGAGCACTGTCTGCTGTTAATGAGCGTGATGATGGTAAGGAGCAACTGAAAGTCTCAGACGGGGCATACGTCGCTGGCTTGCGGTACCATCGCAGCAGGCGGCGCCATCGAGAGCAGGAGGGTCAGCGGCCGGGTTCGCCTAGAGAAGAGTCCCCCGAGGGATAGGAGGTCCTCGTGTTTGGCCTTTTCTGGCCCAATACGGGTAGGTGAACAGCCGTGACGAACCGCGGAGACGGGTAACGGCGTTCGCCCGGTGATAAATGTCCGCCGAACAGGGGTTCGCAGGGTACCTCGCGTCTGGAGGTGCGCTCTATGGCTTTTGTGGCAGATATACCATATTCGAGGCGTTTCCGCTGGTGTATCCATCGTTGGTGAAGTTGCTCTCACTAGCCTGGACGCCGTATAAGAGCGATCGCAGCAAGCTGTCTGTGCTGGCTTGTGCATCGTCGAGTGTTCGCTGCCCAGCAGTTTGAATTGAAGTCGAGCCTACACCGTCGCGACCCTCTCGGTGAACATCGTTACGCCCCCACTGTTGATTGTTTTCTCTGCTGCTCATTTCAAGTTTTGCTCCGGTTTCCACCGCATCCTGCGGAAATCGTGGCGGAGTGCAACTTGTGCACACGGCGGGCGGCTTTGAATACGCGACGCATGCTGCATCGCATGCATTGGCAACTGCAGTCCGAGGCTCAAACGATTCTGGAGCAAGTGCTGATTCGCTGTCACCGCAGGCACTTATCCATGCATATTGGAGGCGGATGTGGCTCGGTGAACCGCACAACCGATGGATTTCTGACACGAGGAGCTGCTCACCTTCGTCGCTCCTACGCATCCAATGTCCGAGTCCGTTTGCCCGCGCCATGCGGCATGCATTCGCGTTCCAGAGCTCGTCAAATTCAGCTGTTCCGGTCCGGTAAGCCTCGTCGGTACACACCCGTAGGCGGAGCAAATGGGCAGGCGGTAGTTGTTCCCGCATCTCATTTGAGGTTTGCACAGAAGATGCGATACAGGATGCCCATTTTTCTGCGAGATGGTCGAACACTGCAGCGAATCTTTTCTTCAAGCGAAGCGTGAGGAGGATTCGAGGGTTGCGGTTCCACTGCTCAAGTTTGATTTCTTCAGGACTCCTTGGCAACGGCACGATTTGCAGACTGACTTCCATGTTCAAATTTTTGCCATCGCGAGTATTCGTGAGCGCCTTGCGAAGTATGCGATCTGGTTCGATATCAACCATGTGCCCAGGCTCCGTATGATGGCTATCTCTTTCGCGGAGCGCGGCGTAGGCCCCGGCACCGGCGCGGTTCAGCCATGCAGCGCTTGATTCCGGCCTGGCGCTGGCTGCCGTTTCCGCTGTAGGTTCTTGTCGCAGTAGGCTCAAAAGCGCAGCGGCCCAGCTGCAGGCATCGGACGTCGACGCGCACTTACCGAATGCGGTGGCGGTTTGGTCAGCGATGCAACGGACGCCGTCCTTGTTTTGGATGCCTCTGGTTTCCAGCTGCCTAGCGGCGAGTAGAGTGCGAATTTGCAGATCCGGCTGTAAAACGCGGTCGAATAAGTGCATGGATTCGGCTATTTCTGCTATCTCCGGGCGAATCATAGCTGCTCGTTTGACTGGATCGATTGCCCTCCGAAGACATCGATGAAAAACTCCTGTCACCTGGGATGCTGACCTTGTACGAATGATGCGAGCCATAGCCTGGAAGTCGCGTCCCACCTGCAGAAGCGCTTTGTAAAACATTTCCATTTCATGCTCGCTCCAGACGCCGATGTTAACGGATGGCGCCCCGTCCGTCTTTGGCAGATGCTTCGTGCCATCCGATGCAAGCTCGGAGGCCGTTGTGGCGGCTCGTGCCGCTGCTGGAGACCTGTGCGCAGCAGTGACTTCCTGGCGCTTTAGGTCCGCTCCTCGCCACCGCATCCATCCGGCCGATCTCTTCCACGTGCTTCCAGCGGTTCCAGCACCTTGCATATCCGGTCTCAGTGAAGAACCGTTCCCAAAATTGGCATTGTTGCTGTTCTCTGTGCGCGGAAGGGCAGCGACTCTGGTTAATCCTGGTGCAGGGTAATCTCTGCTTGTCCCCTCTATCGCAAGACACCAGTCCGTGCCAGTATCAGAGTCTAACTTCTGCACTGCTCCGCCTGTTTGGGTATGCCCGAGCAGCGTACTGCTTCCGAAAAGCAGCGAGGGCAACTGATGGAGGCTCATACCTTTATCGAGCCCTAGACCAAACAGACTTCCATTGGAGTTCCCGAGCTGCGCTACCCATGGCGAGAGTGACACTGTTCCGAGTTCCTCCGCAGCCCGCGTGCCAGTTTCGAGCTCGGGAATATTTCTCCCAGCTTCAGCGAGATACGTCTGTGTACCTCTGCGTCCCAAGGCAGTTGAGTCCATTTCAAGCGTGATCCTCAGTCTGTGCTAAACCGCAAAAGACAGTCTTCGCACTTGAGTGGGTATCGAAGTACAGAGCACCCTATGACACCCCGTCGACCAAGACACAGAACTGCGAATACGATTCACAAACAACAGATCCAAAAACAAAACCCCGACACCCAAACGAGCAACAACCAAGCAAGCGCCAACTACAGGGGTGTTGAATGCGAAGCGCCGCGCCTACCACCGCACACCGACACGCCTGAACGGCTCATCGAGCGTATGGCGCGCAGTCGACGCCTGCAGGCACCGAAGGCGCGCCAACTGCGCCTGATGCATCGGAAGCCCTATGAGGCAGTGCCTCCTGGCGGTAGCGACATCGACGCCATGCCCCAGATGCAGCGCATCGCCGCCTGCGGCCAAATGGAAGCCGTTGCACGCACGCATTCACGCACGCACGCACGCATGCACGGTACGCCATGCGTGCCGTCCGGATTTCGAATTCGATTCCCGCCATGCTGCCATGTCCGAAGCGCTTACGTCACGCGGCAGCATTCTATCTGGGTACCTTTACAGCGCTTTGACTGGTTGCAGCGGGTGACCTGTTTGTTCCTTGCGGAACATGGCTTGTGTTCAGGGCACGTTTGGTTACCGTTCCGGAACGAATGAGGGATCCGCGGCGAGCGAGCAGATCTGCTGTTTTGCCGGAGAGGCGGCTGTTGTGCTCAGCGCGCTGCAGCAGGCGCTGCGCGATCGGCTGCTGAGACAGGCTGAAACGATAACGGACTCGGGGCCGCAGGCTGCAGGCGTCGGTGCTAGTGCGGTGCCGGAAGGGCTCGGGCACGACGTTGCCGGTCGAGTAGCTGCGCAGCTTGACCTTGGTGATCTCGATCCTGAGCAGCGGCGTTTGTTTTTGGAACGTTTGGTGGAGCACCAGCGGCGGTTTGTGCAGTATGCGCAAAGAGAGTTAAGCGAGAAAGTTGCGAAGATTCAGTCAGTCTATCCTTACCTATGCCACGAGGAGTGTGTTGCTGCGATGAACCTGATATCTGAAGAGCGCAGGGAGCTTGACGACAACATTGCCGTGCTCGGCGTGGAGGATGAGGCCGTGACTCGTCTTGCGGATCGCGGTTTCGAGTTGGTGGTGCGACAGGAGGTCGCTTTCCGGTATATGAAGGAGGCCTCCGCTGCGGCAGCGAGTGGATGTGCCCTAGCACCAGGACCACCTCTCGATGCGAGAGCCGGCGGGAGCGGTATGAGGCGCAAGCCGTCCAACCGGGGAACATCGAGGAAGTCGAACAGCGAGCTCATGCTCGAAGGGGTTCGCATCGGGCGCAGGCAAGATGGTCGCTTATGCCTGGACGAGGCTCTGCGAAGAATGCAGCAAACGGGGAGCTTTGATGGCTGGAGTGAGGCTCGGATCAAAGCTTGGCTCAACAAGGATGCGAATCCGAATGCGTATTATTACCGATTTAACGACCCTGGAGAAGAGCAGCGAAACGGCAAGTGGACCAAGCAGGAACACGAGCGCTTCATGCAGCGACTGAAAGAATGCCACATCGGAGAGAACTACGAGTGGGGAATCTTCTCGATGGCACTGCCTGGGCGGGTCGGGTACCAGTGCAGCAACTATTACCGCACTCTCCTCAAGAGGGGCATTGTGAAAGATGATAACTACTACTTCAACGAGAAGGGTGAACCCAAGTTTCGTTTCAAAACCAAGAGCGGTGTCCAGTTGACGTCAGACGAAAACGGAACTAGCTGTGCCGTTTCCAATGCTGCCAGAGTCGCTACGAAACGCAGCGGCCAGCGCCGCCTGGCGAAGCGAAAACAATCTCTCTGGGACTCGGACGATTCGGACTCTGCCGCCGATGACGACGAGACTGAATACGTTCCGAACCATGCCGTGTCTGCGCAGTCTGTTCGCCGCTCGGCGCGGTCGCGAAGGATAGTCAACTACGCCGATGTGGAGGACGGGGCGCCTGCAAATGCTGGCGAAATGGAGATGCATCCGGATGGTACCGCTGCTGTTGGGTCCGGCACGAACCCTAAGCGATCGCGACGGGATACGGAATCAGGTGCTCCGAACAATGAGTTACGGATGATATCCCAAGTTACCGCATCTGCCTCAGATTCTGGCGAATCATCTTTGCGCTCGAGTTTGAAAGACAGTTCGACGCCGTCCGAGTATTCAGACAAGGCCGGAGCTCTGTGCGAACTCAATGGGAACGAATTCCGTTCGAGATCTCATGCACGAGATTCGGACAACCCGCTTCCCGACTTTATCGATGTCATTACAATGGAGCCCGTACGTCGACCAGCGATATCCCCATCGGGGCACGTATTAGGCTATTTAACCTGGAGGCGACTTCTTCAGCAACACCCCCGAAACACATGTCCATTCACGAAGAAGCCACTTCGACTTGCTGACTTGACGCTGCTCACGCATGAAAACATCCACGAGTACACACACCGCATTGTTGGTCGATGAAACATCTAGCACCTGAGATCTTGGATCTCTCGCTCAAGACCTGCAATCGTTCTCTCTAGGATGCGTTTCTCACTTCGACGCAAACGCACAGAGAGTCGCTGCTTGCGCGAGAGAAGCTGCGCCATGGACTTGTCTTTGAGCGCAGCATCGTCTTCATCGGCGGAAGTCGGATACGCTTGAAGCGCAATCTTACACGCTTGGAGCAGAGCGCTCTTCGCTGCGATTTCATTTTCTCGATTTACCGGTTGCGCGACATCGATCTGCTCGAGATCCGAATATCCCGCCGCATCTTGTTCGGTAAGCGAGGCGAATCGCAAAAGCTGCATAAGTTCCAGCGGATATCGGTCAGCGTACAGGGGGAAGCATTCCGGCTTATCCGGATCGCGCCCACAAGCTAAAAGAAACGATCGTTTCCGGTCGAGAAGCCCAGCACCCGCGGCCTCTGATCCGGAGAGTGAAACGCAGACCTCAACTGAGTTGTATGGGTTGCGGTCCGATACGAAGCCGTAGAGCAAAAGAAGCTCAGCATTGGATTTTTGACCGTAGGAAACATACACTTGTTCGAATTTGTCGTAAAAGCGGTCTGCATATGCAACGACTTCTCGCTGGGCGTCTTCGCGATAATGGGAAGAGTCTGTGTTCGCGACTGCGCCGGCATCGTCGCTATTCGGGGCCAGGAATCGTTGCCACCATTGACCGCGCTTTTGTTTCGAGGAAGCGCGAAAATCGTACGGGAACGCTGCGGTGCGGGCATCAATAAACGAAACGCAGAACGCCGAATGATTCGCAAGGTCCGCGTATGGAACCAGCGCGAGCATACCATTCTCCGCCGGAAGTGAAACCGCCCTTGAGAACAAGACTCCGAAAGCCCAGAGGAAACGCTCCAGGCGAAAGGCACCCTCTAAATCAAAGATATGCGGATGTCGTCGATACAAACGTTCGCACGCTTCTGCATATTCCCGCTCGACTTTGGATCGGAGTGCGCGAGCGGACAATAGCGTTGGGCTTCCCTGCAACCACTGCATCTCGTCCTCTGCCCAGAGCCAAAGGGCATCCAGTGGATCCATCGACAGGGACTCGGCAGGCTCTGCCCCTTTGAATTCCCACGGCACGGGTGGCAGGATGTCGAGGTAAGGTCCCCAGAAGGAGCCTGGCCCTCGTCCACTCTTTTTCCATGACTCGTCAAGCCCTCTTTCATAGAGAAGAAGTGTAGCAAGCGCAAAAAACTCCTCCTCGTCTGCAAGCTCGGGAACATTGAGGGCGGCGAACCGCCGCACTGCGACATCCTTTGTGAAGCACAGATGAAACGGAACTTGAAAGAGAACTTCGCCGGCCTGGATGTCGCGACGAGCAAGGAAACCGCGTCCAGCCGGCTCGCTTTCGATTAGCGTCTGCTCTGCGACAACGAGCGGATGCGATGCTCGCCCCCAGGTCGCCTTATCTGACACAAAAACCTCGTTCGCAGCGAGCCATTTAACAAAGGCCTCCAGGCGCGAACTCGTCTTGCTCGCTCCGGGCATCTCTGCAACAGCTCGAAGCTCTCTGCGCCATCGCTTGCTTCGAGCAGCCCTAAAGAACTCCGTGGGTCTCGAGTGCCTCCCCGCAGAGAAGCGCGCCCTGTCGTTGCTCCGCCAAAGCGAAGAGCGTTGCTGTATGCCAACTATGCTGCTCCCGTGGCAGCCACCCGCTGGTGCAAATGCGCACACCATACCACTAACAGACAGCAAAACGCTGTGAAACGAGTCCTAATCGTTTACAATAACAGGGAGCTGCCGCAGTTGCGAACGCTTCCACTCGTGCAACAACCTCCAGCGTCGAAGAAAGTACTGTGTGCACCTCCAGGCGATGAATCGCGTCACGACTGAACCGCAGCGCGGCTGCTGGAAAAAACAGCCGCGCACTATTTTACCGATACAGCGTGGTCGCTCGTGCATCTGCGCATAACTGGGATGCATGTACCACCGACATGGAGGACGTCAATCGAGTCTAAACGTCGTGCTCTGAGAGGCTGCATGTTATGGCTTGCACGGGCATCCAGCGGCGATCCGGTGCATAACGAGCGTCAGTCGCGTTCTGATAGGCGATGAAGCACTCCATCCACTTCCTGCTCGGTCAGGACCCGGAAGCGCTTCTTCTCTTTGGTCACGATGGCAATTTCCAGGTCGGAGGGCTTGAGCTCGGCGCTCGTGACGGACTGAAGTGCGCCGATCGCAAGCTCCAGCGTCTCGTCGTCCGAGAGCGGTATGTCGCAGAGTGGTGCACCGTATCCTGCCTGCACCGCAGCTCCTGATACGGCAAGCCGATCGCGCTGCTCTTCACTGAGCTCTTCTTGTTTCTCTCGCAACCGTTTCTCCAGCCAATTCTGGGCCTCAACATCTTTCGCCCCGGCGGCACATGCGCGGTATCCGATGCAGTAGCCGGCTGGATCAACCTTATAGAGACGTGGTCCACTGTAGCCGCCCTCGTGATCATCCCAGCCCAGGAAGAGCAGCGTCACCCCAAGCGGGCGCATATACGCGTGCTGTGTGTACACCTGGTTGATGTCCGCAAGCCGCGTCGCCAGATACGATACGGGCGCCTCGTAGCCGTTCTCGTAGCGAAACTCCGAGGCCTCCGCACGAAGTCGTTGAACCTGCGCTCTTCCGTCTGTAGCCAGGCCAGCAAACACCACACCGTGCTGCTCCGATATTCGCGCAGCGCTCGACACCGAGTCCGGCTCCACAAGACGATCCGGCAGCTTCCGCTGAACTGCCACACACACACACTGCGTGCCCCGAACTGCAACCGCCGTTGTGCCCGGTAGCTTCACCGCCTTGAAGGCATACTCTACTTGGAACAGCCGTCCTTCAGGTGAAAACACGGTTATGTGCCGGTCATAGCCGGCACTAGTCCCGCGACTCATCACGCGTTTTTACGTCTTCCACTATGAAGCGGGCCTCGTGCAACTATAGCTGAAGTTCGCAGCGGCGTTGTGCACGAGACATCCGCGCTGAATCTTCGCCATGACGATTTCCGATGACAAAACGTTCACATTGACCATGGATCGCAGGGTGCGAGATGGATATTGGCATTCTGGAAAGCGTTCATCATGCTGGATCCTACCTCCGATATCCATTACTTAAATTTCTTCTCGAATGTACTGGTCGCTTCACACCATCTATCGTGCGCCGAGTGCCTGTTTTGAGCTCCAGCAAAAGCGCCTAAACCGCCAATGCTGAAGCAGCACGGAGACAGAACAGCTTTGCCACACTACAGAGGGCATCGGCTCGAGACGTGTTTCATCCGACACGGGGTCGAGATTCATTATCATTCTGGGAGCCTGCAAGCTGTGCTGATAGATCTACTGCCTGCGGCAGCGGGAAGCGATTTACAAGGAGTCCAGTGCGACCAATGCGACGCCCAAACGCACCCTACCTGCCCCTTATCCAAGAATAAAATACGTTGCGGACGAGCAGCTCAAGACGCTCCACTGCACCTGCTACCGAGGGTAGCATGAAGCACCAGCCCGGCAGACTCAGCCGGCTCGCGGGACCTTCCGCCTAGAATGTAAAAATTCGACAATATGGAAACCTATTCCCCGTCCAACGTTTATCCTAGAGGAGAAAGAAATTGTTATCTTGGCGCTAGTTAGTGGTTAGTTCCCGTTCTTTGTTCTATAGAGCGCAGTCGATATGCGTACATACAAATCTGGCATGCATGAGACACGAGGTGCATCTCGCCGTTGAAAGGAAACACGATCCTGACCACTAGTTGACTTGTTGCTCTATTGGGCATGTTGCATTTGCGTTGAAGTCGTAGCAAAGCAAGTTTTCAGTTCAATCGTATTTCAAACCGCAAGCAAGCATATTCTAGTGTTTTTCGGTGTTTATAACAGAAGTGTTCGAAGCGGGTTCGTTTTCAAAAAAAAGAAAAGTTATCGAATTGGAAAGGGAGGACCCTGGAGGGCCAGTATCGCTGGTTGGCGGAAGAGAACAAAAAGCATGACGGAGCAAAGAGGTACAAGAGAAGACGAGGAAGCATAAGGGGGAGGCCCGACGTTAATGGCTGCACGAAAGACGACAGCACGACGAGAAGTTGGTGAAAGCCTGTCTTCTGAGACATATCAAGAGCCCGTACTACCAAAAGTTGCAAAAGGCTGTCAGAAAGCCTGTCAAGTCGTACTCCACGAGTGTGGGTGACGTTTCTTTAAGACTGATGCGTATGGCGAGAGATCTGTATCGCGAATTGCTGCACATGGAAAGATTCGGGTTCCGTAAGAGTTTTTCAACAGGATCTTCACCAGCTACCTGATGGCTGGAACAGGGAAAACGTCTTGGAGAGACGAGCGAGTGCACGTCCTCCAGGAAAACTTCGCGGAGTACCGCTTCAACGGTACGTCATACAAGGATGACTCGCATATTTACGAATACGGGGTGCTGAAGTACCTCACGAACCTGAAGAACCACATGATCGTGAGCCTCGAACGCTTCATGATACGCTCTTTCTTTGCACTCTACCCGGGCCTGTCTCGCAAAGGGATATGGGCCGTCATCCACGGTATCACGAAAGATCGCCATCATGAACAGTAGATAGAATTCATCGACAAGAAGAAATCACACAGGAGAAAGAATCAGGGTTATGTAATATGTGTGGCTATTCAAGAGCACCGTTCGGTCCTGGAGCTTGTCAACCCACAGTGAGAGTATCAGATATGAAAAAAGATGAAGAAAGATGTTATCCCCTCATCCTGCGCTATGTCGTGTTTTTGAACCGAGAACTCGAACGCAAGGCAGAGATGGATCAGGATATGGAAGAAAATGAAGCGTCGGTGGAACGGAATGCTATGCCTTTGAAGAAGATCTTCTATGTCGTTCCGCTATGCAACACCAAGTCACATTTTGTGACGATCGACTCCAGAATCTTTTACGGCGTCATGAAGGAGATCCGCTCGGAGTTCGATGTAAGCAGGTAGGAGTTCACTGGCAAAAACTGGGAGACGTACTGGAAGAATACCTTCCATTTCAAACGTCTCAAAACGAGCAAGCAAGGGCTATTCACGGAGATCACCGAAACCGATGGAGTATCCATTTGCGCACACTATAGTCGCTTGAAGGCGGATCGTCCTATTGTGTTTTCGGCTTCGCCCTCGCTGAAGCATGAAGATGAGAGGGAAGCAGGCCATAAGACGAAGGAGATGCAAGAGAACGACTCCCTGGTCAGCGCAGATCCTGGGAACACGAATATCATAACCATCGCGGCACGCAAGTGTCGGGAAGATGGTATCGACGGCAACTTACGTCACAAAGACATGCGTCTTTTGAAGTTCTCAAGAGCGAGATACTACCGAGAATCGGGAATAATGAATTGGAGGAGGAAAAATGAGAAATGGAATGCAGGAGTGAGGGAGCAACTGGAAGCGATCAGCCAGGTGACTAGCCATGGGGCGGACTTCAAAGCTTACCTAGAGTTCATAGAAACTCAAGCTGCTCATTACGAGGAGCTGCGGAAAGAGTACACAAAGCCCCCGCGGGCTCGTCTGCTTATGAACTTGTACTGTGGGTAGCAGCGTGCATTTGCCAAACTTTTCAATCAGATGAGCACCCTCAAGGAGGTCAAGAGTCAAAGACTCGTAGTAGCTTATGGAGCACGGCGCTGGAGGCCCAACAGAAGAGCATACCAGCTCTATCAACGAGAGCGTACAAGGAGTGCGCCATTCGTTTCGTCACGGTACCGATAGATGAGTTTCGAACGACCTATGTGCACCACGAGCTGGGGTGCCTGCTCCAGAGGATCGAGATGCAGTGAAGGCAGCGGAGCCCTGAGGATATAGAAAAGTACGGAGAGCTCACAGAGAAGGATGTGGAGTAGAGAGCACGAGTTCGAGGACGACTTGCCCCAGAGAGTACAACCAGCGGCGGCAATAAACGCATGGATTTTGTGAAGCTTGAATTGAACACCTCCCTCAATGGCAGACGATGTGTGGTATTGAAGACGAGACCCGCCGAGCTGACGCGATCCAACTTTGTGGGCAGCCTGTCAGGTTCGAACCGTACAAGGGAAAGCCAATGCCGATGGCAAGGCGCCGGCCAAAATAGGCGGGAGGCGTCTGCAGGTGGTTGTGTATATATAGACTCTCTCGTCGGTATGTATTCGCCATGACGATGAGAATCAACAGCACTTCTCCCTGCGATTCGCTTGGCTACAGGAGCGGTAGTTTGAGGAACTTTGGAGATGAAGATAGTTGGAAATGAAGGGAGCAATGGCATCCGAGGTGGCGCCAAATTTATCATGGCTACTGAATGAAGGATTTGTGCAGCCTGCGGATGCTGGTGGATGCGGCTGCTCGTGGTAGCACAGTTGAAACGAAGTTCAGCTGCACAGCGACGGCGCATCGGCCTCGAGTCCCGTCATTCGTGCAAGGCTTCAAGCTTTCAGAGCTCGAATTCGAAAATGATCACTAGGTCCCAGTGATCCCTGTGTTTATGTGACGGGCCTATCGGTGAAGACGACAACGCATAGCGGCTTCAGCTGACTGTACGCCTGCGCTGCCAACAACCTGTTGCAGGCGCCTGTTACGTGCGAGCAACGTTCTCGTTGAGATTGCGGGCGATCTTTCACCAGCGGTAAGCAGGGCGTTGCGTCTCCTGTGTTGCAAGCTCGCAATGTCCAGCGGGTTCTGATACAGAGCACTGGCTGCATAGCGCTGCAGTTGAGAGACGGAACCTGTCTCAAGTTGATCGCGTGCGCCTTAGCGCTGTACTACAGGCAATGCAGTTGGAGTATTTGTCGCCCGGTAGCTGGCGACAGCCGCAGCATTTGTCCCGAGCTCGTTGCACCGGCGAGATGCGCACCCCAAAACTCGTGCGCTAGATTAGGATTTCGCACTTGTTTCGATCACTCCACTCTGGAAACAAGGAGTGCGAAAGCAGGTAACACAAGAAGGTCTTTGTAATGTGTCATGATCGATGCGTGGAATGTACACAAGCATGCGAGCTCGGGCATGCCTGGTGATTCTAACCGGTTTCTTAGTCTGAATCCGAAGCAGAGCTTTCGGTATCGTCGTCCCCTTCATCGTCCGCGGGCACCTCTCGGTTACGCAGCTCCAACTCTTCCATGAGATTCGACAGCAGGCGATCATCGCGCTCGCTCACGACGCGGGGAGCAACTTTCACTACGCATTTGCCCCGACGGGCTTCAATCTCATTGCGGATGACTTCGATGACCTTCGCAAGCGCTTCCAGGCCTTCTTGCCGCTGTAGCGCACTCGTTGTGAGTATGTACGTTGGCGGCGCTAACAGACGAATTTTCACGGAATTCGACGTCTGCGTGATGCACTCAGTGCCAAGGCGCAATGCCTCTTTGATAGCGTCGATACCCTCAAAGTCGAAACAAGTGACATCAATATCGGCTCTAATTTTCGTCGCCTGCGGAGTAAGCTTTCGACGAATGCTCTTCAGTAGCTCCTCCTTCTCCTCGGGACCAATATCCAGAGAGCCCAGCACCGAAGATACGTTCGCCTCGACGGCCACGGGGTTGTCAATGTTCCCGTCGGCCACCATGAGGCGAAAGGCGTCGAACGCATGGCCATATTTGCGGTAGAGCGGCCAACCTACGCGCTTGTAAAGATCTTCTAGGTCTACTCCAACAGATTCAGCAGTGTGCCGCATGATCGAGTGCACAGTGCGCGACTTGGACCATTTTTCCTCCATTTTCTGCACGTCCTCGGGAGAGACGCGCCGCTTGCTTAAGTCGATGTATCCCTTCTCCTGATCAACACGTACAACCATACAAACCTCCTGCCTGCCAACACGAAGAAGCCGGTTGATCGAACGTATTCTTCGCCTTGAAACTTCACTCAGCATAATCATGCCTTGGCAGTCTGCGTACTCGGGGAGTGTCACGTACGCGCCCATTTCTTGGATGTCTCGCACAACTGCTATTACGAGATCGTCGGGGTCTGGAAAGGGATTCTCGTACATACGACATTGCAGATTCACCATCCTGGACGTAGCCTGAGCCTCGAACCCAAGCTCTGTGGCCTTTGTTCCTATGCTCGTCCGTTTGCAGGGTGTCTCGAATGCGACGACCGCATATACGCAGCGCAGCGGGAGCTGGACTGTATTGATATGTAGGAATATGTACTTATGCGAATACTTCATGACAAGAGTAACAGAAGTTGGACACAAGCAATGCGCATCGACGGCTTGCGAGCGATGTACTCGACCCTCGTTCACAAAAAATGTAGCACTGAACTGCTCGCTCTGATCATGTATTTCGAAATTTTCCATAATTTTTTGGATGAACAGCCTCAAAATTCGCAGCAGATCAATAGGGACGTACTGACTCAAACGCGAATTGAGGAAACTCACCCGTCTTTTCAATGTGGCCTCTTCGATCACTTGCCACTGAATTTCGTTACGTCACGGGAATTAAGATGATTCGAATTACCCCAAAAAAGGTCCCTGTAATAAAGGATAGCATTACCCGTTTCATACGCACAAGCCTCCACTCCTCGCCTTTTTTACGTATAGATGCTCAAATCACGTGTTGTTTTAATTTGCGACTTTTTCATCGCAACTCGTGTGCGCTGCCACTCGAGCCGCAGTATTGGCGACACAAAACAGTGAACGCTGTCCCTTGACGTCTTCAGCACATGCTCATGCCGAAAGTTCTCTGAAATTTTCATGTCAAGTAATTGATTACTTTCGAGAAACACTTACTCCTCACTTCGTGGCTCTCGACAAAACGGCATTCGACAGCAGCATACTACTTCAAATGGGATCTGCTTCCACAAGATTCTGCGTCTTCCTACTACAAGGAATATGGTCATAGACGGTGCTTGCAGTCATTGCGGCAATCCCTTGCACTGAAGAGCTCGCCACCGCATCAGTAGAAGAGGATTAGACGAGTCGAATTTTCCCGACTTGATATCGAATCTGTATTGTGCTTCCGTTGTTATTTTTACTATGGAAAACATCGCGTCCGAAAAGTAGTCTGTTGAATGTAACAGTGTGCACCTGTGTGAGCAGGGGACAGAGTAGTTGTCGAAGGGATCGCGCAGAAGCAGCTCGTCCTTGTAGGGTGCGGCACTGGTGGCTGAAACGGAGGAGGTCATAGAGGGATGTCCCCTGTACACGTCAAGGGCGTATACTGACATGAAGTAAACGTTCATGCGCCACCGGTCGACGCTCGGAAGATGAGATCTGGTGAACATATGTGTACAACTCACCACAGCAATGCATCAGCGCTGCGAAGGGTGCGTCATAGCTGTATCCATAGAAGATGAAAATGGCAAGAAATGCATAGATTCTTACTTCCACATGTACGTGAATTGTGCCGGCAATATCGGACAGCGATTAAACCAGGACCTGAACGCTGGCATCAACCTCCTTTAAGCACTGACAACGGAGCTCGAGGGTAAGGATAGGCCGGCATTTTTGAATCCAGATACAAGAGAGAGGAAAATGAAGCAGACTCAGAAAAAGCACGAATGGTTTGTGTTGATGGCAAAGGGAAGAAAACAAAACATTAGAATGCACGCCTGAGCTACCTAGGAAGGAATGTTCCCGCTTCGTGTGTCATGGTTGTATTCGTCGCTCATTTGCGTTGCAGTTGGAGTTCAAGACGCCCACGGTGCGCCTTGTTGCTACCAAAATGAGTTGAACCGCGAGCCACTGACCTAAACAATAGACCTGGGAATGCAATGGCGAGCGCTGGACTTCTGGGTGTGCCGCTCGACTGCAGCCCTTGGGGCATGCGCCACGCAAGCGCGCATCATCGACGGGGCGGCACTTTGTTCACTGGGTATTAGAAGTGTTGCAGCTTTCCGCTATAGGTCCGGTGAGGAAGCCACGACGCCCTTAAACGTTGAAGTGCAGTCCAAGAGGCGGAGATGTGAGCACAGGTGCTAGCGTGTTCAGAAGAAACTGGGCCCCGGCGCTAACCTTCCGGGACGCGGTAGACGTCCATCGCGACGAGCATCCGATCCGCATGGACTCGACCAAGACAACATATAGCGCAGCGGTCTGAAAAACGCGTTCTGGATCCCCATGCACTGTAATGCCGTGAGAGAATCTCGGGCGAACCGATGTCTCTACTTGTGAATCAGAATATATGCGCCCTTAGATTGGTACTGGGGTTGCAATTCGTCGGCAGAAAGTGACGCTTTCGCCCCAGAGATGCACTGCAACCAATAATGCGACTCTGGTGGAGTCGCTTTTTCTCTGCATGACGACCGCAGCAGCGGCGGAGAATCCAATGTTGCAGCAAGCGCCCGCTATTGGCTAGGTACAAGGAGAGTTGACGGATGAATCGAAGCGCGTTCCGCCGACCGCCTTTGAATGATGGATAGCTATCTAGTGTATGAGCAGTACAGAAGGATATGGGAAGCAGCAGCCTGGAAAAGTACTTTATCGAACAATGGTTCGTTGAACGCTGGTACCCGTCCGCCGATGCGTAGGATACCGCATGACTGAATCGCCGAAAGAATATATGTTGTTGTCATTCTCCTCCCTTTTCTTTGTGAACTGCGGGTTCGTCCCTCTTGGAGAATCCCACACACAGGTCAAGCGTTTCTCCAGACTCAAGTCTCTTTCGGCGAAACAAATACGAGTGCTGTCTATGTTAGGAGTTCGCGTTTCAGTGCGATATCAAAAATGTTCTAGTCAAGTGGCGACGATTTGACACAGAAACCTGCTTCATTCTTTCTCCATACGTGTCTCCTCAATACCTTTCATGTCAAGGGCATGAAACTTCAAATCCTCTGACTAGATTGATAGTACTTGCGAGAGAACACATGCGGTTGAATGAATTTACGAATTGGCAATCTTGTGTGCAGTGTGCGATGAGCTCTACTCGGGATGAAAGCCCTTCAGGATAGGGACCCTGAGATGCGCAGCTCATCCACCTGCTGCCCACAGAATGACTGACTTAAAGAGGTGAGGCAGTTTTTCGCAAGATAGCGATGACTGCATATAGTCCTTCCAGGATCTTCCTCCAATCTATAGGAAACATTCCCTTTGTTGGACACAGGCGGGAAACACAGATAAAAGAAAAAGGGTCTGATCATACACGCATATCGGAACTCATTCGTCTAGATACACCAATGCAAGCACCAGAGAACGCCATCTACTTCTTCTATCATTCGGCTTTGCGCACTTCGTCGGCCAATGAAGGCTTCGGTTCCGCCGTTTGAACTGACCACGGGACACGGCCCGGTACCTGGTCTTCAACAGAATCGTCCACACCGTCGTTCGCATGGGCATCGCTTGCGCTTAATATATCTGTACGGCTCTGCACCTGGGATTCGACAAGGTTCGGTAACTCTCCACCGCGGACTGCCTCTCGTCTCTTGGGTACAACGCTCGAAACCGGTCGCTCTGGCAACGATGGACCGATTCGAGGGCGCAAACCCGCCACAGCGCCTCCGTCGGGGCGGCTTCTGCCAAACCCCACAGTTAGCGAATCCTCAGCTCGAGCGCTTGGCGTATCTTCCACCGAGAGCGTCCCGGGTGCATCGGTCGCATGCCATGCAGAGCCGCTGGCTCTATCTGTCTCGAGCTGCCACGGCGTCTCTATCTCAAGCGAAACTTGATCATTGTCGAATGGAGCTGTTGTGTCATGTTGCCGCAGCCAGTGCTCAATCTCGTCGCGACGAATACTCTGTTGGAGGATTTTCATTGCCCTCTCCGTAAGCAGACCCGCACCAGTGCGCCCTGGCCCGGCCATGGGAGCGTCTTCATTCGCGGCAAGTTCCGGCGATGACGCTCCGTCCGCAAGTTCGCCAGACTCCGCGGCCGTACTTGAGTAGTTGGGGCTGCTGCCAACGAGCTCCAGGGACTGCTTCGCATCCTGGAGAATGAAGCGAATCTCGTTCGCCATAGCAGAGCGTGGGCCAAGAGCAAGCAGGTCCTCCAGGCAGTACGTGCCGGTGCGCTGGGCTCCATAGTAAGCCCCTATCAAGGTGCCACACGTCACGAGGACGCCTCTCCTCCAGGCGGGGGCTCGATCCGCTCTAGTCACTCTGGAAGCAGCGCTGTGCGGAAGTGTTTGTGATCCCTCAGGATGCGGTCCGGCATCGGCAGCAGGGCCGCTGCTCGGAGACCCACCGGTTTCGCCGAATCCCGACCTGCCTAGCGAGTCAGGCGCGACAGACCCAGAGGATCTACTCTGCCAACCCCCGCCGTTTCTGCCAAGTGGACTCTGGCGCCATAGGTTAAACCGCAGGAGGCCAAGAGCGCCCCAGCTTGTGCTCAACGGCCGCGAAAGGAAAAGCCACGCTATTACGGCCGCTGCTCCTCCTCCGAAAAAGGCGCTTCGTAGCGCTTTCGAGCGACACTTTTCCAAGGTCTCACGCTCCTCTGGACTGGGAGAATACTTGTTCCTGATTATTCGCGCCTGCAGCTCAGCGTAAACCAGCTGCTCGACGGCGCCCATACAAGCTGTCGACAACTCACGATAGCAGCGACACGATATTCCTCTGCGCCAGCGTCAGGTATAAAAATGGAACGCTGTATTTCCGTTACGTTTATGCATGTCGCGTTTTCCGTGCATTTTTAGATACATAGCCTTGGCATTGGAAACGCAGGTATATGTGCTTACAGATTCATACGAAGTTCTAGGATTCTCGGTTGTGTTCTCAGAGTGGCCCCTTCGACACTGCAGCTGGAATTCGATTCGTCACCCTGGTTCAAGATGATTCACGATAGCATCGAACAAGGGTTCATAAAATAACCGATGTATTATATGATGCTTTTGTGTAGGCTTCAACTCTTCTCCTTTGCTTATGTGCAGCACGCACAGATAACAACTTCTGCAAGCTTTTTACCTTTTCGTTTGAAGGGAACACGTTGATGCAGCCACTCCTGCCAATAGATTGACGAGGAAACCTATGAATTGACCTAGTCCCTTGACGGTATTTTCACGAGATCATCCCGAACGTTCAATGCATTCATCACGCCAAAAAAATTGATTCATTTCAAAACACGGATGCTCCGATCTGTATGGTCACCTGTGATTTTTGGAATTCGACATTTGCTTGATTCCAGTCTGGGGATATGATCCCAAACGCTCCCTGTCTCTTCTGGTTGAGTGGATAAGAGTGTTGGACTTTGACTTGATTCACAGCAGTGATTGCTTTCCGAGGCGAGTGCGTCACCGTCTCTCATATCGGTAGCGTCGACGAACCGAAAATTCTCGAGTTGTTCTCAAGCCCTGGTTTTCCATCATGTACTCGTTCAGTAATCGACAATATCGCATTCCACAAATCCACTATCGACAAGAACAGCGGACGTTTCCGCGTTCAGCATACAGATTGGTCGCCAAGGGGATCCTTTTGAAGAAACCCGTGAGCGCAGGATGCGACACCGATAGCGGAAACGGTGGAAGGAATCGAGGGTAGTCTGCTAAAGCCTTCGACGCCATATATTTGACGATGAAGCAAGCGTTCGCTCGCCACAGTGCGAAGCTTGGAGCAGGATCTTTGGTGAATACATATGGGAACACCTGTCGACCGTCAACTGTCAACGCTGCGAACAGCTAACCGGGGGATGCATCCAATGAAGATGCAATTGGAGAGTGAAGCGCATATCGCAATTTCCGCCTGCGCAGGAAATATACCGACAACAGCTGGAAACAACTCCATTGGGAATTTAAGGCTGCCATGAACATGCTTTCAGTGCAGAAAATGGAGCTGGAGGTGAAGCAGAGGACGGTGTATTTAGAGCCTTGAATAAGGAAGAAGAAAAGGAATCAGTCGCAGACAAGGCCCATAGATACTTTCGTTGATGACAATGGGAGGAGGCCCAAACTTTAGAATGTATGCCCGAGTGAGCGTAATGGGGTGCTTCGAATTAATTCTGAAATAGGCATCTAGGGCCGTCCTTTCCATGAGATCAAATCGATGATGGACCGAACGAGCGACACAAAATGGGATCCACTTCGGTGCCTGTGTTCCGAGAGAGCGTGATCGGTAGCCTCCTGAGGTCCATTTCAACGCTCTCATTTCCATGCAGCATGATCCAGCCGCATCACAGGGATCCCCTAAAGCGCGTTGGTGTTCATGACATTTTATCGATGGACCTACCTGGGATCCCCTGCAGTGCGCATTGATGTTCATGACATTTTAGCGATGGACCTACCTGGGATCCCCTGCAGTGCGCTTTCGATGATCTGCTGCGGAAGGCTTGCTCTCCGGGCTAGACCCCGGCAGGCTGCGATTTCGGTATCATGTAAGATCTATGAACCTTAACGGTTCCCCCTGGATGTGTGCGAGATACCAGAGCAATCATCTGAGATCATGGTTCCTTGTGCTATGCTGAAGCCTATGCGAAACTCCAGTGGATGATGTCCCCGGAAAATAGAAACCAAATCGCTGCGAAGCAGAAAAATCGACATGGCGCGAACGCAGACAAGCGATTCGAACAGACTGCACAAGCCAGACTCGACTCGCTATGTGGCTTCGTACGGTCCGCGGCAAAGCGAATCGCCGGCAGCATGAACAGCAACCAGCGCCTCAGCAGACGGAATCTGCACTCTTGAATGCACTTACCGTGCGGGACGAAGGTGAGCGGGGAGTTTCGAAACAGGGGACAGCCACGGCGGACCCTAGCGACGCGGAGCGTCAACTGCGGCTTGCGCTTGCAGCCTCTCAGCAGGAAGTATCCGTGCTGCAACGGGTCCTTCGCGATATGGAGATAGACCAGTCTGGAAAAGTGGCTTCTGCTCGGCATACCTGGCGCCCTGGAGAGTCGCGAGCACCCGACAGTAGGCGTTCGGGTCGCGAGGAGCTGCGCGCGGTGACGCTGGAACTTCAGGAGCTGCGCGAGCGAAACGCACAACTCGAGAGGGAAATCGAGCGCGCTCATAGCAAAGACGGGCAGCTCGTACAGCGGACCTCCGATGACGGCTATGTTCGCCAGATGCGGGCGCGCCTGCGGCAGAAGGAGGCTATTATGGAGGCCGAACGAGAACGTTTCCAGTGCCTTGAGCGCGAGCACCGACAGCTCCAGAAAGAGACCCTGGCATTGCAACAGGACACCGAGCTCCTTTTGAATGAATACGAATCAGCCCAGCAGATCATTCTTTCGTTGCGGAAAGAGCTGAAACACTACGCTCTGCAGGAGCAGCACCAATCGATACCTGAGGCCCGCAAGCGAGACGCACCCGCACAACAGCTCAAAGCGGGAGGTCCACATGAAAGAGGCAAAGCTCACGCACTTAAGGATTTCGCGCAACAGGAGGTAGGTTCAGCTAGCGTTTTAGATCATATGATGCAACCGATGCTGGAGAAGGAGTTCGGAGAAGAGTGCATTCGTTGCGAGCGGTGTGGTGCGCGCATGCGGCTTCCGGTGTGCAATATCCGGAGTGCTGGTGCCACCGCGGATGTTCCGACAAGAGATACGACACAGACTGGAGCACACAACAAGTTCACGCAGGAGGCTCCAAGTGAGCAGAAAGAGAATCCGCAAGGTCAGTGCCCAGAAGCGGGATCTTCTCTGGGTCCGCAGGATATCCGGAGTTGTTCCGCAACGGATCCGACGCCACCGCCACCGCCACCGCCACCACCACCGCCACCACCACCGCCAACATCCCTGGGTGCACAGGCTGGACGATTGAGCGGGCAAGAGGTGGAAAGTGCAGGGGGTCCGCCGCCACCGCCACCACCGCCGCCACCGCCACCACCGCCGCCACCGCCGCCACCGCTGAATGATGCTCCCAAAAGCATACAGAATGAAGAAAAACATTTCGTACGAAAGTCGGGTTCTATGGATGCGCTCCAACCGCGAAAACCGCCCATCCATCCCCGGGTGGAAATGCGGAGTTTCTTCTGGAAGCGCATTATTCTACCGGCTAGCAGCTCTAGCAGATCTTCCAATGATCAAGCAGCGAACAAACCAGATGAGACGATCTGGTCCCAGATTCACGAAGTACCTTTCGATCTCGATGAATTTGAGAGTCTTTTTGCTCGCAAACCACCCAGCAAAAATAAGCAAGCAGTCATTCCAGGAAATGGGTCAGAGAAGACGATGCCACTCCAGGGCAATCGGGATCAACGTTCCCGAGCATTGGACCAGTCTTCGGTGTTGTTGGAGCACTCGGGCTTGTTGAATGCATCGTCCTCTGGTACTGGATCGCGACGGACTGCCGCAGATGAGCCCGCTCTTTTGGATCCGAAGCGAGCGCATCTTATAGGCTTGCTCACTGCATCGCTGCCGCCTATAGAGCGCGTCAAAGAGGCCTTGCTGCGTATGGACGAGCAGGCTCTCAGTCGTAGAGATTGCGATGCGCTAATGAAAATCATTCCAACGGACGATGAGGCATCCAGGTTGTTGCAGGTCCATCCGGGCCGTGCTCTGAACAAAACCGAGCAGTATCTGCGGGAGCTCGCGAGACTCAGGTCTGCTCCGATCCGACTACGGGCCCTGATCTACCGGCAGTCGTTTGAGGAGCGCGCTGAACAGATTCTAGCACCACTGGAGACCATTCAAACGGCATGTCGTTCCATTCGCTCTTCCGATGCGTTGCGGACGATTCTAGCGGTTATGCTTTCGCTGGGAAACTACATGAACGGCGGCACCAGTCGCGGGCAAGCCGACGGGTTCGAGTTGATATCCGCTCTCGACAAGCTCGGAGACACCAAGGCGCTTGATGGCCAAATGACGCTTCTGACTTACGTTGCGTGCATCTGTGGGCGATTTTTTGCCGAAGAACGACCACCAAATGATTCTCGCGGCGAGCAGCGCAGGGCAGGGCAGCGCACAAACACCGATGGCGAGTGCAAAGCTCTTTCATCGTTGGAGAAACTCCAGCGTTCGTGCCGCGCTGCCGCGCGGGAGTCGCTCAAAGACGTTCAGACTGAGGTAGCTGGAATGCGAACCGAACTGGAGGCTCTTCTTGATTCGATCCATTTGGCGGTCAACGACACTAAACAGTGTCCTCGAGGCAGCTCAGATGCTCACGAAAACAGTCAACTCGCACATTGCATGGAAGCGTTCGCGCGGGAAGCCCGAGAGGCGCTCCATGATATTCAGGAAACGGTGCGACTGGCTGTTCAGGAGTACCAACGTACCCTCCGCTTTCTGGGTTACAGCTCTGCAGAGGCCCAGTCCATCCAACCGGAGGAATTCTTTGGACCGCTCAGTCGTTTTCTGGAGAGGTTTCGAAATTGCCTCGGTGGGCGCCTCACCAGGAAAGAAGCCGTAACAGGCAGGTAAGCCATGTGGTTCAGCGCGATCCATCTCCGCAGTAGCAATGCTCGCTGCTGAGCGGCGTTCACTCGTATTGTTTTCGTTTTTCTTTAGACAAGAGCGTGATCCTTTGGATGCACAGCGTTCCATGAGGAATCTCGGTACATGCCTTGAATCCTCCCTTGCAAACATCGTACAGGGCGAGCGCCGCAGCAGCAGCGCCCGTCAACGCCTCCATTTCCACTCCAGTCTTAGCAGTTGCCGAAACCTGGACGCGTATTCTAACGCTGAGTGTCTGAGGATCGGGGTCCAGCTCCACGTTGACCATGTCGAGGGGTAGCGCCGGGTGACACAGCGGGACGAGCGTGCTCGTTTGCTTTGCTCCTTGAATCCCGGCGAGTCGCGCGACAGCAAAAGCGTCCCCCTTGGGAAGCGCGCCTTGGAGCAGAGCAGTGAAGACGCCTTGGTCGCCGATATTCAGGCTCGCTTCTGCCTGGGCCTTTCTAAAACAGGCTTCCTTAGTACTAATATCCACCATGCGCGCTTCTCCGCGCTCATTCAGGTGAGAGAGCACCGAATAACGCCTCAGGCTTTGTCGCAAGGAGCCGAACGTCCCTGCGAACGCCCAGTGCCGGAGCATACTTGTCGAGGTTTTCGATCAGTTTCCGCAGTGCAAGTGCCTGCCAGCAAAGTCCTCCGCCCCTACCCAATCTGGCTTCTCGGTCAGGCCGAGGGCGACACAGAACCCGATACTCCAGGCAGCTGGCAAGCTTCTCAGCCAGGTTTCTTCCAGCAGTGTAAGTCCGTAGCGCCGGGTAACGGTCCTTTGGTCGCCGCTGCTCGCGTTACGCTAGGGGAGCACGCACCAACTGGCAAGTATACCAGCGGTACGCACCGCAGAAAGTGTGCGCCGTTGTTTTTGATCGACCCGCTCTGTGATCGATCGGACTGACCAGACGGAGCTCTCTATGCTACGCGTCAAGCTCCGTCTCTGTAGCTAACTTCGAATAAAGCGCATCCAAGAAAAACGAATCTGGCGGGGAAACTCACAAGTCGCAGATCGAAAGCATGTATTCTGGACGGCGCTCGGGGTGCAGTACCATTTGCATAGAGCATCGCATGCTCAACGTGCCGAGGCGTACACCTAGGCTCTGCAGCAGGCTTTATTGCTCGTTCAGCAGCACAAGTGCATCCACTTGCTTCGTGCGAGGAGGGAGCATCCCTCACGCATAGAGCGGCGTTTGAGCGCATGATGCGGTGCTAACTTATAGCGCGTCACCGCTTCACAGGATACCGTATAGGAGCATGACACGGGTGCATCCCTGCTCATGAGACTGACTTTACTGACTCGTGTCCGTGCTGGTCGCTGATTTGCGGCAAGCATCCCACTGACAAGGGTTCTTCGAGTTTTTCTCCATCGAATGTCGATGGATATTGATAGCGCCTTTCTGTGGTGTGGTGCGAGACGAGGTGCAAACTCGGCCTGTCCCCTTTAAACTGGGGGCGTTTTCGTGGACCTATGAATTTGGAACCTCCGGAGACGGGTATCTAGATGAAATAGGCAACTGAAGGATGTGACGCGACGCGACGCGACGCGACGCCACAAAGATATGAGCATCCGTCCTCAGCCCTCATGTGCTTTATGCGGCCGCTGGAGATCCGCTTTTGCGATAAGGCATTTCGGAACCTTTTCATCGTATTCGAGTTGAGCCTGTATTATGCACGTGTTGTTCGTGCCCGCCTGGAGATACACACATGTGTTGGCAGAAACGAGGAGTGCTTGTACCAAATGCCCTGAACGGAGCGACGCACCGCCTGATCCTCTACAGCTTTGTTCAGGTACAAGCACTCCTGCGTTTACGCCAACACATGCACAGCTGCTCTGCATGCGTGGCATCAGGGATTTGCGGTGAGTCAGACGCAGACCCCCGGTGTCAAGAGGCGCTCGCAGGGCAAGCTAATCCTTCCGGGGCTGAGCTCTGGTACCATCGCGCGGTCGTAAACGCGGATGCCTCTGCGTCCAGGGTCTTCTCAGAAGACGATCATTCAACTAGGTCTCTTTCTCAGTGCCTGTCGTCGCCACGTTCATGTTACGGAAGCGTTCCCTGAAGGCACGCTCCATTGCGCGGACCTGATGAGACCGCGGCTCTCAAGCATAGAGGATAGTGCTCGATGCAGTTCAAGCTGTTCCTGGAAGCTCAGGTCCGCGATATAGGCAAGTAAGTTTCCCACGTCTGGTGCCGAGACACTAACCGCGTTGAGTCGGTACACAAAAGTGAAAGCGCCCATGAGAAGCTGGCAGTCCATGCGGTCCGTTACTCCACCATGGCCGGGAATCAGGTCCGCGAAATCCTTCACTCGGAAGGCCCGCTTAACGCCTGAGGCAAAGAATCCCCCAAATGGCCCCAAAGTCGAGGCAAATGCCGCTAGCACCATCCCATGAATGATGATCGGTTTGATCAACAGAACGTCACGCTTGAGAAACGGTCGAGCCCAGCTGGGAACCGCAAAAGGCTGGGGAAGAAACGTCGGCGGGACACTGCAGTGGAGCGGTGGATCCGGCCGAAGGATATCGCAATCGCCAAAATCAGTCTTGGGACAGACCATGTACTCAAAGCGTGAGAGGTGATGGGTGAGCAGAATACCGGCAACGAAAGTGAAAATGGCGCCCCCGATGTAGCCCTCCCAGGTTTTTTTCGGCGACAGCGCGGTCAATCGTGTGCGGCCGAAAAAGAACCCCACACAATAGGACATGATATCGTTAGTGATGATCATCAGTGCCGGCAGCAGAAACCAGATGAGACCCTCTTTGATGTTGAAGATGATGAAGTTCGCCTGCGCAACGACCACTAAAAGCAGCATAAGCATACGAGCGAACTCATTCAGCTGGTGGCGATAGCATCCCGGGCGGAGTGAGAGCACAAACATCATGAAGCCGATAAGGAAGAGCCAAAACGAGACGAACGTATGGTGCATGAGTAAGAATACGAGCGGTCGCTTTGTCATGAACGCGAATCTCTTGTCGTAAAAGTGACTCAGCGTGCGTTTCCCGTAAATGAAGTACATCGCACTAAGCAGGAACCATGTATTGATCGTCCGAAAGAGCGGAATGCGGCGTTTGCTGGCCTGCAGATATCCAATGGAAAGCACTTCCTTCGCAATGAGTGCTTGCAGCACAAACACCATCAACGCAACTTTCTGGTGCCCCAGGTAGACAATGCGAGTGAAAATCGTGAGCATGACGAGCGTAAAAACCGCTCTGACTGCAAAAGAGCGCAGTTTCTGAAGTAACCCGTCGCTTTTCGCGCGGACTTCCCTAAGGCTGTGTCCTTCGCGCAAACCCTGGAGGGCAGTGCTTCCGTCGCCGGTTGCTGTGTCGACTGGTCGGCTCCGAACGCGCCTCTGCTCCCAGGGGAGCGCCTGTCTGCGGAGGCTGCCAGGAGGCGTGCTTTCGCCAGCTTCCCAAGCGTGTTCAGCAGTACGTGTGTGCAACTTGCGTGCCGAATAAGGTGTTTCGACTTCCGGCTGGCGCCTGTGCTCGTTCGTTTCGGCGGTGTCGTCCGTGTCCGAGCCGCTCGTCGTGTCCGGCTCCGTTTCTGAGCAGATGTGCAGACTCTGGTTTACGAAAGCTTTCGGCACCTGGGACAGCTCCTTTCTGCCATTTCGTGTTCGACGAGCTTCCATGCCAGCAGCGTCCGGTCCTCCGCTGCGCATCTCGTGAGTTCCGTACCAAAAGCAGGGAGCTCCCAAGTGCCCAGTCGCCGTAGGGCGATCAGTCCGCCACCCTTGTCAGAGGCCAAGCCGCTGGCTCGTGTTTTCTCGTAGCCAGCGGAGCGCCTACAGCGTTTCCTAGCAGGGCACCGAGCGTCCTGAACGTCTCCGCAAACTTTCAGAGTTGTGGGAGCTCAGTCTGGTACCTATACAAGTGCTTACGAATGCGTACGGGTGCGCTCCAGCTACGAATGCGCGTGAGAACAACCGCGAGTAATGCACTGCGCTTCCTGGACTGGACAGGAAGCTGCTTTAAGCAGCCGTTTGGGAAAGCGTTATTAAATTTTGCTGTGTTTCAGCATCGTGGAGCTTTTGAGTTCCACCATTTAATGAAGAGACATTATGGAGCCGTTTAGGGTACAAGTATCACCAGAACTGGATCAAAAACACACAATAAGGTGTTCGGTACTGGGAGCTCTACACTGACCACGCGTGGAAAACACATAGCGGGTAGCTGCTCACGGGTTCGGGCGTGTCTCGTTACCCGAATGCTGACATGGCTTGCAACTATTTTTCAGAGGTGTTGGGGAACCGAACCTAGCGTGTGGGGCTCGCGTGGCTGGCGCTGTCGTGGTGCGCCGCTTCAAGGGCGCTCTGCTTGGTGTTCGCTTTGCGTAACGGGTCCTCTGTCCATAGGTTCGCTCTTCGGTTCGTGGTGCCCTGGGCGAGCGCCGATAGCCGTTAGCGTCGCTAGAGCACGTACGAGTATTACTCAGGGAACGTGTATGCAACCGTCAGGGCAACGCTTCGCCGACAAGACTGCTGCTCCCTCAAGGTGTTTGGGCGCCTTCCCGTAGCCGATGCAAATGCTCCCCGCAGCCGTTCTCCACCGTCATTCTAAACGGATCTGTTTGTGCAGAATATGCAGGCATGCACATTGTCGCATGCTTCTACATGTCTGGAAGATTCACCTTGAGCTATATATGCAGGCATGCACATTGTCGCATGCTTTCAGCACTGCAAACTCTACATACATGCACGAGAGGTTCCTCATCTCGCGGTGCATAGAGGCGACCGCTTAGCAGTATGCCTTGTGTATATCGATGTCATTATTTTGTGTGTCCGTCAATTGCGGTCCTCTGCCTTACTTGCAACCTCCGAGAGGTTAGCCACGACGAAGTGGTATCGTGCGCATGCACTGCTCAGTTTGGCGTTCCTGGACCTCACCTATTCAAGGATGCATCGTCACAGTCGCGGAAGTATTCGCAGAGGCGGATAATTTGAGGCACTGTACCCGGCAGCTACTGGGTGTCCAGTAGCGCGGGGTTCCGCCTTCTGTCACAACACTGCAATGGATCGTTGCAATGTCGGAGGCGTTGGTGCTAGCTCCGTCAGCGTATCGCTCAGTGTCTGGGGTATTTCGCTAGTTTTGTTGCCGGAGGGTTATCTCCTGCATCCATCAGAGCACACTGGATTTCGGGCTGTGGGTCCCTGACTGCATGCATCTCTTGCATGAGAACGAGACGCTCAGCGCGTAGTTCAGCAAGCCGCTGCTCGAGGCTAGCTATGCTATCCTGCAGGCGTAGTTCTGAGAGTTCGCTGCCCCCGAAACAGGAGCTTACAACTTTCTTCATTCTCGGAAAATATTCGAGCAGAAGCGCATCCTTCAGTCGCTCCAACTCCCGACGCTTTTCCCGCAGCATCAGAGCGCTGACCTCGTCAGCACGTTCGTCTCCATCCGAAGGTTCTCTACCAGATTGTTCACGAGCAAGTTCCAACTCCGGTACGGTGTCTACGTGCAGGGTGTCGAGTGCAAGCTCTAAGGCACGCGCCACTCTGGGCAGGAAGCAGAAAGCGCTCAAGACGTCTTCTGTAACCAGCTCACCGCGAGTTTCTAGCCGGGACAGCGCTTCTGCGAGAGCAGCCGGCTGGCTCTGCGACCATTGCTGGCTCCCAGCTTCCATTTACGTATCGATGAAGGCCTCCAAAACGATGGTCTTGCGTTAGCAGCGAGCTCGAAAGCGTACAAACAAGTACATTCCACGTCGGCGGAGCGGTAGCGCCAGCATCCCAGTGCTGTTGCAGCTGGCAGTGCCCTTGAGCCGTACGCAGCGAGCTGCAAAGAACCTCCTTTGCACGTTCTTGGAAAGGTGAGCGACTGTAGGCGCGTGGGCATGATCTTGCATAAACTGGAGTACTTGCGGAAGAAAACTATCTTGCTAGCGAGTCAATCGCCACGAAGGAGAGAGATCTTGCGTCTACTAGGTTTAGAGCCTGTCGTCGTGCCGTCCGGATTCGATGAGGAGTCTCTTGACAAAGGAGTCTTTGTAACGCCAGCGGCATACGCAGAAGAGAACTCCCGACGAAAAGCATTCGCGGTCTTGGAAAAGCTGAAAGACCGGAACGCGTTGAAAGTGGAAACGGAGCCGCTGAAACCGGACTTTATCGTGAGCAGCGATACGATCGTCGTCCTGGACGGGCATATACTGGAGAAGCCAACGGACGAAGGCGACGCCTTTCGAATGCTCCAGCTTCTATCGGGACGCAAGCACTTGGTCATCTCCGCGGTTACAGTGCTGAATGTCATTAACCTAGAGAGCCGTACCTTCCACATGGAAACTGAGGTTGAGTTTGCGGAACTGACGCCCGAAGAGACCTGGGCATATATTCGGACTGGGGAACCCATGGACAAGTCCGGTGCCTACGGCATCCAAGGATACGGTGGTGCTCTGGTTCGTCGGATCGAAGGCGACTTCTTCTGCGTCATGGGGCTGCCCATGCATGAATTCTGTAAAGTGCTGTCAGAAATGCTGGATTAAGATGACGGCTCACTAGGATGCAGTTCTTGAACGTGCTCCGTGCCGCATGCCGCTAGAAGTACGCACCCTGTTTGGGACAGGTTCACGAAGAAGTTATGCTCCCGAAATGTTCGCCTGTGCTGGCGTCTGTGACTTGTTTTCTCTTGCACAGGCGCTTAGAGTCATAAGTATGTTTGTTTCCGTCTGTAATAAGTCAAATTAGTGCGATTGTGGAAGCTGCCTTCATTGCAATGCCCTCGACGTGAGAGGCTCCTTGCCGGAGGCTGATTCCGAACGACACGCTGCTTGGTCACGATCCTGGAATACGCAGTGTGTGTAGATGATTGCAGGCTCCATTTTCGGCTGTTTCATATATGCGACAGAAGGCGCTGGGCATGACGAGGTCTTGCAATGACCCAAATGGCGCACCTGAACGATCTCCGGATTGTAAACCACTCCTCGGGGCTTCCGTGCTCGCTGCAGATCCATAAAGCGTAACTACAGAGCACTTAGCATCTGTTGCACGAGTAGGAAACTGGATGGAATGCTCCACTCCAACCTGCGGCGATGCAGCACAGCAGATCCAGATACAATATTTGCAGGACATTTCGCGTCAAGTGCACAGGTAGGAAACTGAAAAGAGTGCTCCGCTCCAACCTGCGGCGATACAGCACATCAGATACAGGTAGAGTCTTTGCAAGACATTTCGCGTCAGTTGCACAGTTAGGAACCTGACAAGAGCACTCCACTCCAGCGAACCGCAATGCAACACAGCAGATCCAAATAAGTCTTTGCTGGACATTTCGCGTCAAGTACACAGATAGGAACCTGAGAAGAGCGCTACGCTCCAGCGTGCTGCACCGCAGCCCGAGCTCTATACACGAGATACGCGCTGAAGCGAGGCTCCCGAGCACATCCAGAGCTACTAGCGACTGTCCAGGGCCCACCGGACGTCGATGCGTCACTAGGATTAGACAGGTCCGCGGGAATTGAACATTTAATCGAAGATCAATGGTTCCGATTTCATCTCGACTTTATGATTGCCAGGATGTGGTGCGTAAATCGCGATTACATAAGCGCTTCGGGCTCTTCCAGCTCCATCAGCTTCGCGCACAAGGACGGCACAACCTGTGCAGGCCAGAGACCCTCGACGATTCGCTCCCTACCGAGCAGGATCAAGCGTAGGTCGTAACTGTAGGGGCTGCCCGAGGCGCCTAGCCACATCAAACTGCTCTCGAACTCGGCAACAATTCTGCTGCTTTCTCCGTCAGACGCGTTCCACGAAATTCGCTCCTTACAAAACCCATCCCCCGAATGCACGGGTACACCTTGCGCGGTGGGTTTCGACGCCACGCCATTCATTATATCGCCCATTTTGTACTGTAGGGCCTGCACCAGCCTCCGAAAATGCCGGAATTCCTCGCGCGAGAGTGCAATCGTCCAATGATCATCGCCCACGAGAGCACAGTCAGACGGCGGTGCCGCGGGATCGTGGCCGATCTTGAAACCTGGCCCGCTGAAAACATACTGGGGACGTACGCCTCGCGGTGCCGAATGATCGCCATCGCGTACTATAAGCGAGCAGCAGCCATTGATATCGCACTCCACGATCATTTGCGCAGGCTCACTTTTCTGGATTGGGAGCTCCATGGCAGGAGCAGAGTATTCATCGCCTTGCAGTTGCTGCCCCATTTCGTCCAGATTTGGAGTCGACGCTGCTGTGTAGGTTACGCTGTTTGCATAGTCGTCACCGGCATCGTTCAGGCCCGTCCGAGGAAGCTGGTACCAGCCGGTCGTGTCCTGCTCGGGCTCGACAAACAGCTCCGCATCGGAGACCGCAACTTTCCTTCCGACTTGCGCGCGAACTGCCTCTTGTCCGGACGCCGCCTTGCCCTCTTCTGGGCGCATCTTTGCCCGCACCTCTTGCAGCAGCTCGTCGAGCTGTGAGCGCAAATCGTCCAGTGCTTTCATCGCCTGCTTGCGCATCCGCTCCCTTCGTTCGCTGATTGCCCTCAGCTCAGCCTTAAGCTGCTCCTGTGTCTTCCGCGGCCGCATAGGAAGCACGCTGGGAATATCCGCATGCGACTCGCCTGAATCGCTGGACGGTATCGAAGACGACTCCTGGAGCGTTATCAGCGGTGCCGTCGCGCCACGGCGTCGCCTGCCGGTGCCCTTAGCATCGACCCTGGAGCTTGATCTCGCTGCCACGGCAACCGAGGGACACAGACTCCAGGCACCGGGATACGCAAAACCAATCATAAGCACAAAAATAAACGCGTATCTCTGCGCAGCTCAGAGAAACTCCAACGGTGTCACCGCTTGCAGCAGCGAATCGAGGAGAGTTTTCTCGGAATGAACTGCGAACGTGCACCGGGTCGCGACGGTGCTCAGCTGGAAGTCGCCGCCGCCGCCGCCGCCGCCGCGCTGCACATCTGAATGGATTGACGGGCGATACAGGATGTTGTTGTGGTACAGTCTTTCATCTCCATTGTGTTCCATCCCCGGGGTTCTTGTTATCAAATGCTTTTCGCAGTTTATAGCAGATTCGGCACAAGTGCGTTCATTTAAAAGAAGTACAAATTCCAAAGGAGCGGTACGGACATGGAAGTCTAGGATCCTGGAGGGTCGATGTCGGCGCCTGCTGGAAAAAGCACGGAATACAATGCCGAGCTCAGAGGACCAAGAGAAGATGAAGAGGCAAAAGCAGGAGGTCCGACGTCAACAGCAATTCGAAAGGCTATACTGTGAAGAGATTGTAGTCGAAGCCTGTCTTCATGGACATATCAATGATCCGCACAAGCGAAATATGCAAGAGGCTATCAGAAACCGTTTCGCGTCGTACTCTATGAGTGTTTGTATCGCTTCTCCAGAAATAATCCGTTTGGTGAGGGAGATGGATCACGACGTGACGGAGATCAAAACAGTCGAGGTTTCGGGGGAATTTTTCGACAGGACCTTTATTCGTTACCTGATGGTTGGCACAGGGGAAATGTCGAGGAGAAATGAGCGAGTGCAAGCCCCGCACGAAAATCATGCTGAATAACGCTTCAACGGTACTAGATATAGGGACACTGGCGAATCTACGAATACGGCGTGATGGACAACATCACGAACCTGAAGAGCCATATGACCGTGAACCTCAAACGCTTCATGATACGCTCCATCTTTGCGTTCTTCCCTGGCCTGTCTCGCAAGCGGACATGGGCCATCATCGATGTCAGCATGAACGATCGTCGGAACGAAGAGGAGATCGAAATTGTCGGTAAGAAGACGCCACGCAAGAGAAAGAATGAAGCTTCTGTAATCCGCGCGACTATTCATGAGCACCGTGCGGTCTTGGGTCTTGTAAATCCAACAGAAAAGGTAACAGATACAAAAAAGACGCTATCCCCTCATCCTGCGCTGTTTCGTCCTCCTGAACCGAGAGCTCGAACGCAAGCCCGATATGGAGCAGCGTGTGGAAGAAAAAGCAGAGTCGGTGGAACGGAAGGTTTCCCTACTTGGGAAGCGCTTCGGCGTCGTTCTGTTGTGCAACATAAAGTCATGTTTCATGAGTATCGATTCCAGCGTCCTTTACGGTATTATGAGGGATATGTGTCCGGAGTTCTTTATCAGCAACAAGGAGTTTACAGGTCAAAACCGGGAAACTTATTGGAGAAATAGATTCGATTCAAGCGTTTCAACACGAGCAAGAAAAGGGTACGCACGGGGCGATCGAAACCGATGTATTAGCCATGCGTGTGCACTATCAGCGCTTAACGGCAGATTGTCCAGTTCCGTCGTCGGCTTCGCCCTCGGCGAAGCACGAAAAGAAGAAGGCGGGCCCTGGAACGTATAATCCCCCGGAGAACAACTTTGTCGTCGGCGTGGGCCCTGAGAACAAGGATATCATGGGCATCGCTGTGTCCAAGTGTGGGGAGGATGGTATCGACGGCAACTTATGCCAAAAAGACATGCATCTTTTAAAGTTATCGAGAGCGAAATATTACAGAGATTCTGGGGTATTTAATGCGAGGAAACTAATTGAGATATGGAACTCAGGAGTAAAGGAGCATCTGGAAGCGATCAGCAATGTAACGCTCCGCGGAGTGTACTTTCGAGTTTTTCCGGAATTCATGGAAACCCAAGCTGCTCATTACGAGGAGCTGCGGAAAGAGTACACAACGCCGCGTTGGGCTCGTCAGCGTATGAACCTGTACAGACTGAAGCAGCACGCACTCGCCGACTTCCTTAATCTGTTGACCGCCCTCAAGGAGGACAAGAGTCAAAGGCTTTTATTGGCACACGGAGCAGGGAACTGGGCGTCCAAAAAAGGGAGCATACGAGCTCTATCGGCACGAGCGGACATGGAGTGCGCACTGCGTTTTGTCACAATATCGATACATGAGTTCCGAATAGCGTACGTGCTCGATGGGCTGGAGTGAACACTTCAGAAGGTCGATATGGACAGAAGCCAGCCGAGCGTTTCGGAGACAGAAAAGTCCGGAGAGCGGACAGAAGAGCAAATGGAACGGAGGGCACGAGTTCGGGGAATCCTTGCATATTTGAGTACAGCCAGCGGCAATGCTGGAAAGAGTCAGTGAACCGAGACTTCAACGCCGCCACCAATATCAGGAAATGTGCGGTGCTGGAGAAGAAACCCTAGGAGCTGACGCGATCCAACTTTGTCGTGCAGCCTATCAGGGTCGAAGTGTACAAGTAGCTGAAGACGATAGCAGCGGGCCAGTCAAAATAGGCCGTAAGGCGCCTGCGCGTTGGTATGAATTTATCCAACACGGCCGAGAGAGAGTTTTCGTTTCACTGAGCGTTTGTGAAAGTTGTGTGGCTTTGTTGACGGGCGCATGGTTGCTTTCTTGCAAAGTGGCGCGTTTCCGCTCAACGGCAAGCTATGGAGTTGGACGGCGTCTCCTAAAGGGAGGCCTCTTCGCTGCGAGCGGACCCGGAAGCTGTCGTGGCGTAGAGGCCGTGGCTCCTGGTCGGTGCGGGCGTCGCACTCGGGCGAGACGGACCCACGACTGGTGCAACTTGGTGGAACAGACCGCACAGGAACCTCAGGCGACCACGAAAGGTTGCTGTGGGAGGCGTTAGAGCGCGACGTGAGCGAAGCTGAAACCGTAGGTAAGCTTCCACAGCCTTTGAGGACAGAGCTTTTGTCGAAAATAAGGGAATTTGTAGAAGAGGTAGCGCAGCGTCAGTCAGTGCACGATCTGAAAAGTGCGGATTTCGCACTTAAGGATGAGGCCCTAGCGCCCGACAGTCAGTGGCAGCTCGTTGAACCTAACGAACCGTCGGACGCGGTTCGCTCCACCCAGCCCAGGCGTGCATCGAGTTTTGGGCCGGCTGCTGACTGCCTCACACAAAGCCCGCGAGATCGGCTCGCTTCTCAGCCCGGAGGCGCGGACTTTAATCAAAACGGCCAAGAACGCCTTGCAGGCATCAATACCTCAGGCGTGGACAGCCCTGAGAAAAGGTCAGTGTGTCCGCCCACTGCCGTACACAGAAGGAGCACTGTTTCCGTTCACGCGGAAGAGTGGACTTGGTCAGATGATAGCGCGTACGACCCGGTTGATGGAGCGAATGAAAACAGACCCGAACAACAACTCAACTCTGATACGCCAAACCCGATACGAGGGAGTGCAAAAGACCGCTCTGAAAGAGATATCAAAGCCCAGGAGTCCGCGCACCACGCTACCGAGGATCGAGAAATCCTCTCAGAATTGTCGGAAGTCGAGCATGCCAACGACGATCGTACCCTGGACACACGCGATGCGTATGGGCGGATGCAGCAGCGCTTGCGCCCAGCGTCACGCACGCAAATGCGCATGGATGTGCCTGGCAACGACACGCAGCGCGCGCGCGAAGATGCACGAATCGGCCCCGAGCAGCCTGTGTCGCAAGCATCGATGCGCCCTGGGAAACGCTATCGACGGCGAACTGGGAACGGGACACGTGTCGGGATAGCGACCCCCGAGCCGGAGCAGCCTCCGGCATCGCGCGCCCTGCCAGAGCGGCTCGCGAAAGATGCCCATGACTCCGCAACGGATGAGGAAGTCTTCAGGCTGGCCCGAATGTATTATGCTCAGTTTCGAGGGATGCTAAGTCTCGCACTTCGAGAGGTATCGGAGTGCAACGCTGAACGGTGGAATCGACGCGAGAGGCTCACGAGTCGTCTCCGCTCGACCCTGGAGGGTGCCATCGCGCTTCTGGGAGAAGCGGGCACCGAAAGACTCGTGACTACCAATGACATGAACGATCTGCTGAGCTGCCTCGCGGGGCTGCGTTTCCTCGACGAGCTGGAGGAGGTCCTCGAACTGATGGAGTCGCGAAATATTCCACGTGACAATCGCACGTATACCCTCGTGCTAGACGCCCTCTGCAAAGCGAAGCGCATTGATACCGCCATCGATATATTTGAGAACTATGTGGTTCGTGGGGCCGCCCAGGATGGAGCACCCTGCGGCGGTCGGCATCAACGCGCTAGTCGAGTGCATCCTACCCTTGTGATGTACAATATACTTATTGGGGGCTGCGCACGGACCCTGCGTCTGGACAAGGCGTTTGAGTTTTTCGAACGCCTACAGAGTCCTCCTGACAACTTTTCGCCGGATACCCATACATACTGCGCTCTTCTGGATGCCTGCGCTAGGTGCAGTAACACGGAGCTCGCGCTGCACGTCTTTGAAGAAATCGAGCGCAAGGGCGAGCAGATAGACAGTGCGGTGTACGGAGCTCTGCTCGCGGCAGTTGCTCGCTCTGGAGACCGTCGCCTCGCGTTCGCTGTTCGCGGACTCATGCGACGCCGTGGCCTTGCTCCGACGACTGCGGTGTTTGCCAACTTGATGGAGCTCTGTGCGGCGGATGGGGACTATTTAAGCGGCTTTGCACTTCTCCGGGAGATGCGGGCCTGGGGTAGGGATCCCACGCATCCCATTTACGTGAATCTCATGAATGCCTGTGGACGCAGTGGCCAACCAGAGTACGCAATGGCGGTTCTGGACTTGATGAAGTCGAATGGCGTTGCTCCATCGGAGTCAGCGTACTGTGCTCTTATCGACGCCTGGGCGCGCATCAAGCGCCTTGATCGAGCGTTTGGAGTCTGGAGAGATATGCGAGCCGGCGGCTTTGAGCCGCGGCTGCGTACGGCGAGTGCGCTGCTTTCTGCGTGCCGGCGCTGTAAGAATCTCCAAGTGGCACACTGGCTCTACCAAGCGCTCAGGGCGGAGCTTGCTCGGGAACGACGCACTGCGGAAACTTCCGAAGACGGTACGAATTCCTTAGCGTCGCAGCAAGTGCAGATATTCCGCACGATGATGGAACTCGCCTGCGACGTGGGCGACTACCGTCATGCGGTGCTGATCTATCTCACGGATGCCGCTCAATCTGGGCTCCTAGAGAGCAAACATGCACGCTTGGCATTGAGGTCGAGTCTTCGTCGACTCCGGCAGGCGGTGTTTCGATGCTCGGCAAACGGAGACGATATGGAGACGCTGCGGAACGCGTTTCGTAACCTGGTCGATGCACGGGCGGCGCAGATATAGGGCGCAATGGCCGCGGACTCTCGCCGCATGAACACCACCCAATGGTGTTTCAAGTGGGTCCTAAATACTTCTAATGCTGTATTGCGAAAGCTTTTTATGTTCGATGTAGTTATACCGACGAAGTGCATGCTGTGCGTATGCGTAGAGAGGCAGCTTTCGGGTATGCTTAAAGAGCAGCGACCTCGGGCCTCGTAGCGATGACGCGACATCGATTCCGTAGAAAGAGTGGTGAAATTGAGTGGTCGCCTGGCAGCGAAGCACGAGGCATACGTGCCGATGCCAACATTGCTGCCTTGAGCGCTGGATACGGAAATTGCGGAGCAGGGACGGAAGCCGGCGAGGGTGTCGTATGGGATGGAGGCTTTCAGGAAGGTCTCCGAACACGCCGCGCCCAAGAGACTCGTGCACCTATGGCGGATACTGCTCCAGATGCCGGGTCCGGTCGAATGTCCACACGTGGTACGTCCTCTGAGCATATGGATTGGTTGTGTGGTTCTGGTTGCGCCTTGGCTTGCCTTGCGCCGAGCGTGCTGCGCTGAGGTTAGCGAGCGCCCGCCAAACAGGACCTGACCTCGCGCGCATCCAGCAGTGGTTCAAACATGCTGCGCCCGTTGAAATGTCCTCAGAGTTGCTTGCATGTGGGCCCCAAGTGTGCTTTCCAACTTAATTCCGAATGATGTGTGGGCTTTTGCGCACACCCGGCCGCTATGCCTGCGAGATGCACACGCGCTACCACACTCATCTCAGGTTAAAATAGAAAAAGAACGAAGCGCACTCTGCCTGGATTTTTTATTTTCGAATTTTTTCTTAGACCTAGGTTATTGACGTTCGAAGATCCTCAGTAAGAGTTTATGCACTTGTACGAGGTTGCTGGGTTCTCTTTCGTTTTTTTCGGAGATGCTCCTTCGACGCGTTGCGGCTGGAATTTATTGCTTCACCGCCACCAAGATGACTCGCGATGTATTCGAACGCGGGTTCCTAAAATGACGGATATCATTATCCCATTCATACGTAAAAGACTCAAATCTTCGCATTTTCTCAAATGTAGCATGCACAAACCACGCATTTCTCAACCTGCCAGCCTTTCTGTTTGACGGTAATTCGAGGGCGCAGCGACTGACGCCGCTGAACTGAGGAGCAACGAATCTCGATGTCGCCTATTGAAAACTTGTTCACAAGCTGATGACGAAAAGTGACTGAAAATGCCACGACAAGTGATTGATTCCGTTTGAAAAATGAATCCTCCTATGTTTATGGTCATCGACGAAATGGAATTCATCACCTACATCATAAGTCTTACTGGATATGCTCCCAGAGGCTTACATCTCTTCTGTTTGGATGGAGAAGGGTGCTGGACTCGGACCTGTCATCGCAGCGATCGCCTCCGGTGTAGGATGTGCCACTCTGTTGCGCGGAGGCGTGCATGGCTGGAGCTTTCTCGACTTGTTTCCCTGCCTGGGTTTTCCTTCTGGTGCTCGTATTATCGTGGACAATATCGTGTTATACAATTCCTGTATCCAACGGAACAGCATACGCTATCGTGAGTAGCAGACAGAGTACTGGTCGAGGGTATCGCCTTACAGAATTTTTTATCGTTTAGGGTGCGGCACCTGGCGCGGAAACGAAGGAGGACACCGACGACATCCCTCAATTCCCGTCACGGGAATGTATCGAGCGCCGCAGCACGCTTTCACCTACCGCAAAGCGGTGCTCAGAGTAGGGGATATTGCAGCGGACTTATGGGAACACCTGATCACGCTCACGTATTGAGAGTGCAAATAGTGTATCCAGGCTCAATACGAAGAAGATGAAAATGGGAAGCGAAGCATGGATTGCAGCTTCCGTCTCTGAATCAAATGCCTGAACAACATCCGGAAGTACCAAAACCACGACTTGAACATTGTCTCCTTTATCTTTTGCCAGCAAACAATGAATCTGGATAGACAGAAGAGACCTGCGTAAAATAACCCTGAGATAAGAGGCAAGCAAATGAAGCAGTCGCATAACCGAGTCCACAAACGCTGGTATTGATAATCGTGGAAAGAGACCCAAACTTTAGTATGCACGCCCGTATTCGCGCAATGGGCGTTTTTCATGGTTCTCAACTGGATGTCCGCGTTGCTCTGTGTCGCTTGCTGCAATGCTTCAAAGAGAGCGCTAAACTACTCGTTTCTATAAATTACGAATACGGCCGCATCGCAGTACCTTATCGTTCCGAAAGGCGGTAATCGCAAGCACGACTTTTAGGTACATCACGGACATGCGCAGCGTACCGCCGTTTCTGCTCTCGAAACGCGCAGAGGGCCTCGGCCGGTGCGGCGTCATCAGCATCCTGCCCGCGCTGCGCATGCGCTATCGTTTCTCCATATCGAGTTCGAGAACGGGAATACACGTCCTGCGAACAGGATGCCTCAGTACTGGCGCGTTGCTGGACTTTCGTATTTACAATATGCAAATGTTTGTGCGGAGTATGTGCGTCGTGTTCTGAAAGAACCTGAGCGTACGAAGGCGCTTTCCCGAGCGGGCTACTCGATGATAAAGGCGACCTGGAAGGACGGTAAAGTGGCCTCGCGCGTAACACTGGAGTCGGCACTGCTCGATGATCCAGTAAGGTCCATATCAGCCGCTGCTGCCGCTTCTGAAAAGAACAACTCCTGAGCCGCTTGACGCTGCCACTGGCACGGTGATGCAGCGCTCAACGCATGGCAGCGGAAGCCGCGCACGGGAGCTCGTGCCTTGGATCAGCCCGTACATGTGCAGCGTAAGCGCGGACTCCGCCCCTTGTATGGATTATGTTCCTACGCATGACTGAACGGTGCGCGAGGCACGGCTTCACCCCCGATATCCGAAGGGTCGCACTGCTTTTCCCAGCTTCAGGATGATGGCGTTGCGGGTCGCTGTTACCGAAACGTATCTAGCGCCGTGAAGCGAGCTCCCACGCAGCAGCATAGTCGCCCCTAATTGCTGTGCTATACGCGGACGCGGGAGTTCCACATGAAGACTTCGGCTCGATGAGCGATGCAAAGTCCATCAGTTGGAAATTGAAGCGAATTGGATGGGTTTTGTTGCTATGCTCTACATAACGAAGCCGTCCGCAGTAGAGATAGTGCGAGTCGTACGGCTTGGGCATACGACAAAAGAGCAGTATATTGGTTTCTGATGCACCACGGCGTTCGCTATCAACAATCAGTCTGCGCAATGTCGGGTGTTCAGGGTCTTGGGTGCGCTGCGCGTACCAGACGATGTACTCCCCAGATCCATAAAACACATTCACGTAGCCGCGGTCCAGCGAAGCATTCAGAATCGACGGTTTGTCATTTTGCAGCGCACGGTCACCAGCGGGCAGGTTTACAAACAACATCACTGCATTCCACCATTCACAGATACCTGACATGCGGTTGAAAACTGGCCGCACGGCAGCTGCGCATGCAGCTTCGATGACGGAGCGTTTTACTTGGCCTCCCAGACGCGGTGGTACCGGAACGAATCCGCCCAGGTATGTAGAAAGCTTGTCGACGTCGCAGTTCAAGTATTTTGTGGAGTTGCTTGCCGACAGGCTTACAGAAGCCATCTCTCGTAGATCCGACACGGACGTGCGCAAACGCTTGCTACGGACGCCATGTAGGCGGGCAACGATACGGGAGTTCAGTGGCTGCTCCTGGTTGGTGCACGCCACCAGTTCGCGTTCCCGTAGCCGTGTGGACCGACGCAGAGTGAAACTCGTGTTCCGGGTCTCTGCGGACTCTGCGTTTGCCTCTGGATTGTCCTCGAGTACGTGCGAGGGCGACGCTTCGCACGCTGCCTTGCACGGCCTTTTGGCCAAAGTCACGCTCCGAACGCGCTGCAAGCCCAGATCGTGAATACCAAACTGGTGTAAGAGTTCTTTGTTCCTCTCTATGCGTTGCTGCCGCTGGAGCTCATAGGCGCTCGCCCCAGATATCATGCTACCTGGCAGATTCTAGCGCATGTTCACCGCAGTCGCCTGCAGTCCGACGAGCCAATGCCGCCTGCCATGCTATCAGCGCGCGTTGCCGGCAATCGCTATGGTGTAGACTTACGCTGGTCCCGGTATGGAGCGGCATTCGTTTGTTTCCTAAAGGAACGCGAAAGCGGAACGCCTCTCAGACTTATTGAAACAACTCTAGGCGGCTAAAGTGGCTCGAGATCCATTTTTATTCGGTTTTAGGGTTTCGTTCTTGAGCAAAGTGGCGCCGTGGCTCCGTCGCTGCGTTCTTAGCCGGTTAACCGATCGCGCGTCCGCGTCAGACGCGGGTATGGCATACCAGTACTTCGGCGGCGATGACACTGCTCTAACTGCGGCAGCTGCAACGTATATGGAGCTGCTACGCGAAAGGCGGGACGCAGAGCTGGCATTGAAGCGTGCACGGCAGGAGGAGGTGGAAGCAAAACGCCAGTGGCACGAAAGAGCACGCAAGGCTGCCGACTTCAAGTCCAAGTTTCGGGATCTTAGCGACCCGTGCACGCACCATGAGGGGCGGATAGCCTTCCGTTGCATCGGACTGCTCCAGCGCGTCGGGGAGCGCGACAGTTCTGCGCTTTACAAGTTGCACGTTTCTCGAGCTTATGCACGAGGTTTACGTGGCATCGACGGCTTCGACGCTGTGTGGGTGCTTGAGGCCCATGAGCTCTGGGGTAGTGCCGGCGAAGCGCCGACAACGCCTTTCGTCACCCACAGCCTGCATCTCCGGCTATACAACTTGCTAAGGGTTGAGCGGCTGCCTGCTGACGAATGCATTCTTCATTTGCGCACGTTGGAAACACTAGGACAAGGCGCGAGCACAGAGCCAGCGCTGCAGGTCGTGGACGTGAAGCCATACATTCCAAATTATGACGCGCTTCACAGCTTGGAAGGGCATAAAGACACCGAAGGGCATTGAGTCTATTGGCCGCCGGCTTGACTGGGCAGCATCGTTAGCTGACGTCAGTGGGCGCCTTCATGTGACTTCACTGACCCGGCCCGACCCGACCCGACCCTCAAGTGGATGTGGTTTCATTAGCGCTTAAGGCCGCCTCCACGAGCATCACTTCCAGTGGAACCGCTTTGTCCGCTGGTGACAGGTTCGGAGGCCAGGCTGCACAGCCCGCTCGAAGGCGGTTGTCACTCGGGTTCCACGACCCTGCGACGAGTGCGCTGGAAAGCTTTCCAGTCGTACCGATGAATAGTGCCGCGCCAACCCTCTTTGCAAAGTGGCGCGCAGGCTTCTGCTTCAGTATGCTCTCGACTGTTCAGGTGTGTTCTCTCTTGGTCCAGCAACTTGTAAAGCGTCAGCGCAGTCGACCCCCTGAGTTGGTCCTTACGTCGTTGCTCACGCAGAAAGCGCAAGCCATACGCCCCTTTCCAGTCCAGAAACCCGGTCGCAAGCACTCTTGCAGGTGGAAGGACTGAAAATCCAAAGTCCCGAGCATACAGCGTATGCCATAGGGCAGAATCGTCGAGCACGTTTTGGAGAAAGCGTGCGGTGCGCTGCAAGTTTGCTGCAGTGCGGCCATCTAGTTTAAGAACAATTGAGCGCCAAATGTCCTCCGGCAGGTCTCCAAGTTTCGCGCCAGCAAAACTCATGCGCCCACTAGTCCAGACAGTTTCCAGTTTAGGAGCACCTCAGTGCCGTTGAACGCTGCGGCGTTCAGGCCTGCTGGTATGAGCGGGTACAGAACCACCGATCGTTTTCAGAGACGTTCTGGCTCGTTGGCTGATCGAATGATTCTTCCAATTTTCCGTTCGTTCAGTGAAGCAGCGCTTTTGATAGTTCATAGCAGCCAATCCTGATCAACGTTGAAAGACTTGATGCGCTTTCTTTGTAAGTGCCTCGGAGATGATGTTACATAAAGTAAGAGGACGTTCGTAGCGGTGGATTATATACTGGGTGCAATGGGTTCTGGAACACCTGCCCAAGCACGCCCTTTTGAATCGTTTTCTGCTAGATATGCAACACAAAGAATGTTTTGTGGATTGCGGAAAGGAGACGGAAAGACTTTGAGATGACGTCTAGCTTGCGAAAATGCCGAAACTTCTACAAGTCTTTCATTCTTCGATTTGCACTCGGATGAGCCGCTCTTCGTGCAGTCCATATCGTGAAGCTCGAGCATCCAGAGTAGAACTTATAAAAATGCTTGTGGGCGACGGCCTTCTCGATAACCGATTCAACTTCATACGTGCTCTGAGAAAGACTACCAAAAAGGCCACCGTATTCGAAGAGTCCATACCGTTAACAAGCACGGTGATGAAGCGGCAGAGATCGACGAAGGAAGAAAGGGCGCCTCTATGAAAAGCCATTGCGCGTTGACCGGTACGCGATCCACTTCGGACTACAACGCGGACGCTTTATAGTCTTTGAACTCAATTCTGTTTCACAAGTGTTGCGTTGTATAGCAGCAGGTTGGAATCACGATGGAATGCACTGTGTAGATCGTAGACGGATCGCTTGTAGGATATATTCTTTATTGAACTTTGCAAGGAGGACTGCATTTTTTCCTCATTTCAGTACTAACACAGTACTCAGATAGTTGAGAGACACTGAAAGAACCAAGAACATGCGTCCCTCGCCAAAAACCGATATTCTCTAAGAATGATTGCCGGTTGTCGTGGTAAACGACCCATTGCACACCTTCCGGGAAGGAAAAGCGACGACAGTAGCCGCCACAGGCATCTCCGTTTGTCAACAGCTCGTTCATATTGTCCAGAAAACACTGGGATACAGTCGTAAAGAAGGTCATAGATCATTCACGGACATCTTCCACCGCAATCGCAATTACGGAATCACTGGAACGTCGCGATCGGAATGAAGTACAGGGACGTCGGCTGTCTCGTTTTAGTTGATGTGACTTGCTTCGAAGGAGACGATCGGAGCCCATCTGGGTATTCGCGGAGCAAACAGCGCGTTGTATATCCGATCGAACTCCAAGAGAACCATGACATCATCTGTAACAGCTGCGGTGGATACATTTGGCGACATTAGTTTCGCTCGTCGAGAAGGCTCATAAAACAGCACCCATGACATGGAATCATCAAATACTTTTTCCACAACTCCTGGCAATGTCCTTCCATTGGACAACGTGGCATTTCACCATTCCCCTTGCGTTCGAGTACTTGCCGATTCTATTCGGGTAGAATCCTCTCCTCGCCGACGATCGAGAGAAGAAGATGAGGTGAGATAAACCAGAAAAAGTGTGTGCCTGAAGGGACGATGACGAGACTGTAATGGCACAGAGGGCACAATTTCGAGGACTCCTCGCATTGATCAGTTCAACCAGCGCCAATGCACGTAATGAGTTCATGGACCGAGACACCAACGCCGCCATCAATATCAGACGATGTTTGGTGCTGAAGACGAGACCCAAGGAGCTGACGCGATCCAACATCCTAGGGGCAGCCTCCCAGGCTCGAAGTATGCCCGTATAAAAACTGAAACCGATAGTAGTCGTTCAGTCGGGAAAGCCCGGGAAGCGTCTGCGAGTGGGTAGATATGTATCCTCCATGGTTGTGAAACGTTTTCGTTAAGCTACAGATGTAGACGCCAGGGGACCTGATTCGTGGAAAAGGGTACACCTGCATATGGGAACACAAAGAGAGGTCAACCGCAGTTGCTAAAGAAGAGACAAGCGAGAATGACGAAGACATCCGCCCTAGCAACGATTCAGTTGCTTGCTCGCGTACAAGTCGCCATAAACGACAGGATCGCACGGCTCCTCATCTTTCGTACAAGCGCCCTTCGCGGCTGCTCCGCTCCATATTCCTCTGGCCTGTTCTTGAACAACTTCGATTTCTATCCCTGAAAAAATCAAAGAGTATGCAGCTGAGGTTGGCGTTGAGCTGCTCTTTGTGCCCCCGAAATCTACCTGGTTCAATCCAGCCGAAGGCGTTCCTCTGCTGTAAAGAGCCATTTTTACCCGCACACACCAGTTCTCGAGTTGTACGCATCCGTCACTCCGTTCTTTGCCGAGTTGCTCCCTATTTACACCAACCCTTAACTGCCCTGTTTCGTTTCCGCTCATGTGCGAGAAAGAGCGGGCAAGGTGTACTTCGGTCCGTGGTCATGACGCGTAAGGTGACGCAAATGTACTTGAGAAGCACTAGATACGAAGACAGCAAATGCCAGCTCCGGTGCCGTGGTCTACTCACTGCGTCTAAAACCCAGGGCAGAAACGGATATGAGGTATTGCGCCCGACTGCATTCGATTCCTTCAAGTAGAGAAGGAGGCGGAGAAGTATAAGAAGAAGGAACAACGGGACAATGAAGGGAAAGACTCTTCCTAAAAGCCGACGATGAAGGACGACAAGGAGAGACTGTCGAGGCGGAATGCCCGGTCTGAAGTCATTTTGTCATTGCCCCTGTACTAAAACATGTCAACAGAGAGAATCTTCCGAAACGTAGCACGGGGGGCCCCATTTCAGATGGGGTAACTTCTTACCCGAGCAGGACTTGTTCATCTACCCTTGCGTTGGCGCACTTCCTCAGGCAAATGTTGATCGGAGCTCTCTGTGCAAGGCTGCAAGCCGTCCATATTCCACCGGAATACGTTGATCAGTCCTTTGTCTGAGAACTGATGCTCGTGACAGAAGACGGGACACAGCCTGATTATGAATTCAAAGATTTGCATACACGCTTTCCGGAAGAACCAGACGCGATGCCGCGCAACCCAGGCGATAGGATGATCTGCAGCGACAGTGCCAAACGAGTACCAAGCCATCCTCAATAACCGTGCACGGGGTCAATGTAGAGCGCTTCATGAAAATCGCCTTGTGGGCGTTGGGGCTTCATCATAGAGGACCAGAAAAGTGGAGACGAATGGAAGGGATTCTTGGGGTTTCAATCAAGGCGAATGACGAGTTGGTTGCGGCGGAGAGCGAGCTGGTACCGGGATCGGGAGAAATGCCGCAGTGTGAGCGAGCGTCGCTGTAGCTCGTCGGAACTCATTGTGTGGCCGTCGGCATCGAACTGACAGAGGTCGTGTCCAAAGGATGTTTGAAACGCAATGCACGACTTGCTTGCATCTCGCACAATTACTTTCTCCTGAACAGAGCCCTCCGGAGCGCAGCAAACTCCATTCTCGAATCTGAACGTAATCCCCTTCTCAGGCGCGTATTAGAACTGGTTTCGACGTGCAACATCAAGGCTCGTAGAATCACCGAAGACTCGTTCGTGCTATGTGGATTGCTCAGTGAGCCACAGCTGGTCTCTGCGAGCAATCATTGAACATTCAGAGCACTCCACAAAGTGCGTTGGCGGAGCTCTTTCAAGGATCCTCGTTTTCAGGGAGGAAATGGAAATCCGTTGACAGGGAATATGGTGACTCAAGGCATATCAGTGTGCACGCAGCTGTGAAGCCGCGGCCTGTGCCGAGTAACGACGCTCGTTCTCAGCCGTTCAAAATAGACTAAAAGAAACGCTCACGAATTCGCGTGGATCTGTTTTTTTGAGAATATCGTGGTCATTGCCTGCCCCTGAATCAGCACGACGCAGCCGAAGATCTGAACGGAAAGCGGGCACTGCTTCTCAATTTTCCCACGGATCGGCATTCTCGAGAGTTGGGCCTGATGGACTCCACGAGGCATCTCAACAGGTAGAATGGCGGCGTCGGGACCCACCTCGACGCATTGAGCACGGTATCGAGCAGACGAGCATACGTTGTCGGCTTCATTCAGAGAATCGATCAGCGTCCGAATCGCTTATGTGGAGCATCTTTTGCGGGAGGATATGAGACCGCGCCGGGGCATCCACCGGTCACCGTTGTACGAAGGCAGGAGGCTTGCACTCACCAACTTGTTCAATGAATCTGTAAAGACGAAGAAGCAGCGTCGTTTTGAGGTAGCCTACGGCGCTGGCCGTGCCGCACCGTGCAACGGCTGCACTCCATCTCATTCGACCAGAGTGTGCAACGAGTGCAGGAATGGATTCTGCACGATTCCCATCGACAACTTCAGGTCTGCGAATACAAATCACGAGCACGGGTGCGCGCTGATACTGGCAAAGAAGTGCGTAAAACAGAACCAGATGGGTTACATGGTGCACGGTAAGCTGACCGATCGTCGGATGGCGAGGCAATCGAAGTTGAGAGGCATGCTATAATGCGGTTCCACCAGCAACTAGGCGTGCAAGCAGTTTTCGCATCGTGACACGAACGCCTCCAATAATATCCGAAAACGGCTCGTGATTCCGGAGCGTTTATCGACTTTGTTACGAGCGAACCTTTGAGGCTTTCAATTTGTACTCAGTATGGGTGTTACACTGAGACAATGAAAGCCTGCGATGACAACAATCAATGGTCAGGATAGAGGACGCTTGGTTCCCGCCTAAACCAATGCACTGGTATGGTATGATCAGCAATCCAGACGAGTGGTGCTTTCGCCAAGCAGCGAACCAGCCCAGGCACTTGTTTCATTCTTATCGTTTATGATCGATGCATGCAAATGGGATTGCCTAGAAGCGCAAACGCCACTGGCAGCCAGAAGAGAGACTACCATGCGTCTCTGGACACTTGTACGGACTACCAGGTAGTCGGTGCATCTCTCCTCATCCAACAGGCCTGCGTACCCAAAATCCCCTCCAGAACTTTTGAAAAGCATTCGCTCGCACAAGAATGCCGGTGTCCATGCGTTGGAGTCCGTCATAGTACCGCTTGCGTTTCTGGTCGAGGCACAGCGCGGCTCCAGCTCCGGTACATGTACAGCGTATTTGTACCTGGGAAATACATGCCTCTATGCGCTGCTCTTCGAGGTTGCGAAAGGGCTATGGTCTCATTCCAGTGCCCAACGATGCACAACAACTCGATTCTGGCGACGACCTCGTAAGTTGACAGCGCGCCTTTGGCATCTGTTTTGGCCTATGATGTCAAGTAGTTCCGCCGACGACGAATAAACGCGTCCGTGAATTCCTCGGTCCGCATATCCCAGTTGGGGTCCGGTTGGCAGGCGTACATTCCGAGTACGGTGCGCCCGTATCGACGGTTGCGCATCCCAATGAGCCGGTTTTCGATCACTGGCGGCAGCGAGCCCAGTTCATACGGGTACTCGAGCATAACAACTGTTCGTTCACTAATCACGGCGCTCTGACTCAGTGTCCTCAGCAGTTCGTCGTAACTTATCTCCTCATAGGGCGGCGTGAGCGCAACGATTTGAAGCACGCCATCCGGCGCTGTCGCCAAGTATTCCTCGACAGTTGTCTCGCGGACAAGAGCGATTCCTTCGCCCACTCCCAGCTTGCTCATGTTGCGCCGAACGCACGCGCAACACTCCGGGGAACGATCAACGAAGACTGCCGAGGAAGCGCCTCGCGACAACGCTTCGAAGCCCATGGTGCCTGCGCCACAAAAAAGATCCAGAAAACGAACAGGCTGTCGTGATGGGAGAATTTGCAACTCCCGCAGAATAGAAAAACACGCTTCCCGAACCTGAGCCATGGCTGGACGTACATACACGGGTGGCGACTCGAGTCGTCGCCCGCGTGCCGTGCCACCAGTGATGCGTAGCCGCGGCTCCAGCGGTATGGCAACCTTCTGCCAGCGTCGTCTTCCGCCAGGGAGCGTCACACCCTGCCGAATGACTTTGTACTTGCGCATCTGCTCGTAGCGTCCACGAGGAAACCGCTTCGGCTTCGCCTGCTGCGGGGCGCCGGGCTCCTCAGCAGGCACCCCATCCCCGCTCGGGTCGGCAGAAACGGCCATGTGCAGCCAAAAGTCCCTAAGCTGAGGCCGCCCTTGCCTGCTTACCACGAAGTGACGAGCAACATTCGCTCGGCCGTGTCGCAAAGCGAGCGGCACCAGCGCCTGCTGCCCAGGCGGATGCTGCTTGCAGACCTCCCGAAGTGTACAAAGCTGTTGCGCAGAACGTGAGACCGGCCCCGCAGGAATGAACCCCGCCGCTCTCTCCGACAGTCCACAACTAGACATCACGAGTGACGCTGCAGCTGCAGCTTCGTTTCGTGTTGCACAGCCTCAACGGCAGCTGCATGAAGCGTCGGGAGGCGCATGCGGTGGATGTACGCACATCAAGGAGCTCCGCAATGGGCGCGTTCCGAACCCTCCAACGGGCGCTGCTGCTGCTGCTGTGACACAGAGTTTCTGGTATGTTGCGAGATCGATGAATACAACCGGGGATCCTGCGGGTGTACGTTGGCTATCGGCAGCCAGGGAAGCGACAACCACCCAACTCTTTACCTTCTGCGTGCCATGAATCGCTGATCAGGCTTCATTATTTCTGGTATCATATTTGGTTCTAAGGACCTTCAGCGCATAAAGCCTACAGAGGGCGCCTGCTGTGGCTCCAAAAAAGGACACGCAATCGAACGGGGATGCTCAGCGAATGCATCTGCGGTCGATGGATTGCGGCACCAAGGCAACGGCGACGGATGCGGCGTGGAATCGAACGACTCTGCAGGCACATTCCAGTGGCGGTGCGCCTGCGAACCTGCGAACGGACCTGCTGTGTGGACCTGCTCCGTGAACGCAGCTACCAACAATGGGGAACGCACAGGTGCCCGGGCATACCCAATTTCCAACTTGCATATCCGAATGCCAAGAAACAGCTCCGCCTTTGTCGTTTGGTGCTACGCCGAGCTTGCACGGTGATCGAGCTGCACGACAACTCAGACATTTCCCAGTCAAAATCCGAATCGTCCCTATTTCCCGTCAATACGGCACCTCCGACCGGGCGACTAATGTGGCGTTGTTCATGCCTGCTAGAGTGCCAGCGAGAACGACGGTCGATGTCCCTTCTACTGACAGCAATCATGCATCCTGCGGATTCAGATTCTATGAATTTCTTCTCTACCGTAAAACGCAGCACCGGCAGAGGCACACGCATCACAGAGCAGCGGCATCGGCAGCGGCACACGCATCACAGAGCACCGGCACAGGCACCGGCATCGGCACGCGCATCATATCGCACCGGCACAGGCACACGCATCAGAGAGCACCGGCACAGGCACCGGCATCGGCATCGCGAGCCTCGGCGATCGACGGCGCACGAGGGCAGAGCGGCCGCTGCGCGCGCCACTCACACTCACACGCACATCGTCCATCCAAGAACCGCACGCGTCAGCGCATGCGGACGATGCGGTGGCGACGGCGGTGCCAGTGTGATGCCTTCAGGTTAGCGCATTGTGGACGACGACAAAGACGACGACGTAGGCGTCGCTTTGATACACTTCAAACAGTTTCTGAAGCCTCCGATACGCAAATTAGTACTTAGCAAAAAATGACAGCCACCGAGGAGGTTCGTCGCTTTTTCTTCACGTCGGAGTCGGTGAACGAGGGACACCCGGACAAGCTCTGTGATCAAGTTTCTGACGCTGTTCTAGACGCCTGCCTGGCACAGGACCCGTTTTCAAAAGTGGCCTGCGAGACAGCAACGAAAACAGGTTTGATAATGGTTTTTGGGGAGATCTCAACGAAAGCGGCTGTCGATTATGAGAAAGTTGTTCGTGAGACGGTTCGGGAGATCGGCTTCGACGACGAAGAAAAGGGTCTCGACTTTCGCTCTTGCCGGGTGCTGCAGGAGATCCACGAGCAGTCACGCGAAATCGCAGCGAGCGTATACGGAGGTCGGGACACGCTGGATATCGCTGCGGGTGATCAGGGCATCATGTTCGGATACGCTACGAACGAAACGCCAGAGCTGATGCCACTCTCTCACTCTCTAGCGACGAAACTAGGCAAAAGACTCACGGATGTGCGTAAGCAAGGCATTCTACCGTACATCAGACCTGACGGGAAGACGCAGGTCACAGTAGAGTACGAAAGACGTGGAGGCGCTCTGAAACCGCTGCGTGTCGATACGATTGTGATTTCAACGCAACACGCACCGCATACATCGCAGGAGAAGCTCCGAGCGGATTTGCGGGAGCACGTCATTCGACCTGTAGTGCCTACCGAGTTTCTTGATGATCGAACGAGGTACGTGCTGAACCCGAGTGGGAGTTTCACGGTTGGGGGTCCAGCTGGTGACGCGGGTCTCACCGGGCGCAAAATTATCATCGATACGTACGGAGGCTGGGGCGGGCACGGAGGAGGTGCCTTTTCCGGAAAAGATCCCTCGAAAGTCGACCGTAGCGCGGCGTATATGGCGCGCTGGATGGCCAAATCCGTGGTGGCGGCCGGCCTCGCTGCACGCTGTCTCATTCAGCTCAGTTATTCCATCGGCGTCGCAGAGCCGACGTCCATCTTCCTGGACACATACGGGACAGCCAAGCCCGACTGGACCGACGACCAGATCCTGAAAGTTGTCGAGAGGAACTTTGATTGCCGCCCTGGCGCGATCATTCGCGAGCTAGATTTACTGAAGCCCAAGTACCGCAAAACCGCTGCGTATGGTCACTTTGGCCGTGAGGATGATCCCGACTTTACCTGGGAGATACCGAAGCGTCTGCAGGTTGACTAGACAAGATTCGGAGGATGGGCGGCTGTTTTCGTCATGTGCGGCAGCTGCACGGCGTTCGCGTCAACTGCAGTTCAGCGCTTCGTTCATCATGGCGGTACTGGACGCCAGCCCGCAAAACCAAATGCGCAACAGCACATTTGCTTATAGAGCGAGTACAGTGCTCGCTGCAGACGCGTCATGCAGTCGCTGCAGCTTCGATTGCAGCGCATACATCGGACTTGATGAGCCGAGGTTTTTGTAAACGTGCCAGAAAACTTGATATTATCTACACAACGGTGCGTGAACAGTTCACGATTTTCAAAAAATGATCACATGACTTTGCGCTCCTCTCTGCTTTCATGATGATGTGTTTACGGCGCATTTTTTGAGGTGCGACACTCGAAGAACGCATATCCATTTGCTGCTGTGTTACAAGCTGGAAACCACCTACGACAGCACAACGCGCTGCAGTCAGTCGCAGCGCAGCTTGGAAGAGGTACAGAACAGCTGCGTCGGCCGCTTGCCAGTGACGCGGCACCTTCTCTCAAGTAGTTGGTGCCGCCACGCATTGCAGTTCGTGTCTAGATGCTTCGAGAGTTGTCGCTGCGACCACCTAAGATACTCAACGCCCCGAGATGATGTCGAATTCCCGGTCTCGCGGTTTCGGGTTACAAGTTCACCGTCGCATATACTAAGTCTGCCTCCAAGCATTCCTAGTCCCGGGAATGGACCAAAATTTTAGGAAAAGACAGGTCCGAGAATGACGGAGTGGAGTACCTGTTGCAACGGAACAGCAATCGCTTCGCTTCGTATTTTGCGGGCAATTTGCTTGCCGGGAGAGTCATCGGATTCGATATCTTGATGCTATCGTCTTTCAACGCAATTGTGCTCAATCCTCAGGTACGTGCCATCGAATGCTTTTTCGCGGTTGTAGCAGACGCGTTCATGTTTAGAAATAAAAAATCCAAGGGAAAGGTACGGACGTTGTTGTCGGGGATCCCGGAGGGCCGGCATCGTCGGATCCGACGAAAAAACGAAAAAATACTCTCCTCGTCGACCATCGAGCGAAGAAGCGCAAGTGAAGAAGCAGCAGCAGAAGGGATGTACGCGAGAAAAGGTGCTTGCCCTGCGGGACGATGACGAGACTGCTATGGCACAGAGCGCACGGGTTCTAGGTATTCATGCAAAGGTGCGTTCCGCCAGCGGCAATCCACGCAAGCAGTTTGTCAAACGACACCTCAACGCCGCCATCAATATCAGACGATGAATGGTGCTGAAGACGAGACACGAGGAGCTGATGCGATCCAACACTTTGTGGAGCAGTCTCTTGTACTCGAAGTGTACACGGTGAAGCTGAAGCCGTCAACCCGTGGCCGGTCAAAAACTGATGGGAGGCTTCTTCGCATGGGTATTAGTGTACCAGCTCGAGCCGACACCCTCTGCGGTACAGCAACGCCGATCTATCTCTCGGTGCCACGACAGCACGGGCGCTGTAGGCGCTATTGCGAATCCATCAATGCGTGCACTCGGCGCACGAGAGAACGTATGAAACGACCAATATAGCCGAAAAGACTCATGGGTTATGGAAGTTGGATGTTGGTAGAAAGATGGATGCTTCACCACGCGCTGATACTACGCACATAGTAGGGGAACACTGACAAGTTTTGCCAAACAGAACATGCGTCGAAGCTACGGCAAACCAGTGCATGGATAAAACAGAACTTTTAGGGCCTTGTATGTATCAAAAGGACATGCCGTGTGGAAGCGTATGCCGCCTCCGCTGCAGCCGCCGGCCCGCCGAGACTCAACGCAATGCGTAGGCGCGTCAAATACGAACCTGCAGCGTAACGGACGACAGGAGCGTCGGCGCGTTGGGTACACACTACACCCGCCACGGTCTGGTGTAGCATAGCGCGTGCCTGTGGGTACACTGCCTGAGGTTCGGTTTATGCGCTGAGCACCGACGCTCTATCGCAGTACTTGGATCTCGTCTGGATGGAACTGGCAGCGTTTGCTTCGGCAGCAACGGGCACCAGCCCGATACTGGGCGGCAGCGCCTGTGCCCGCGTGCAACAAACGCGAGCGTCGTGTGGCACGCTTGAGGGCCGCTGCGCTCACCCCCGAGCAATATCTGTCAAGGATCAGCGCAGAGATTCCTGGGGGCGCTCGAAATCGATCCTGGCGCCCGCATCAAGCGCGTCGAAAGGTCTTCCGCTGTGTGGGCGACGCAAGAACAGCGCTCGCAGGTTCACGCTTCGCGCGCAGGGCAGCGGCCGACTCTCGGACATGTTCATCGAATACTACGAGCGGAATCGAGTGACGCTGCCAGCAGGCATCGGCAAACAAACGCTGCTGCCTGTATATCGACGGATTTTCGCGGACGACCTCACACCCGTGATGGCCTATCGACGGCTTGTTCATGATGCCTCCGGAGACCCGAGGCCGTCCTTTCTCTTTGAGTCGGTTGTCGGTGGCGACCAAATCGGACGCTTTTCCTACGTGGGTTCTTCGCCCTGTATGCAGATCATTGCCTATCAAAACGATATCCAGATTATTGATAGCAGCGAGCACCTGCAGCACGAGTTACACGTCCCGGATCCGTGGGTATTTATGCGACAGCTGACGGAGCAGATCAAGGTCGCAGAGAAGGGCCCAGTGCCTGAGGCGTTTTGCGGTGGCTGGGTCGGCTTTGGCGGCTACGACACGGTGCGCTACTCGGAACCAAAGAAGCTGCCGTTCTCAGCGGCACCGCGGGACGATCGAGGCCTACCTGATTTGCACTTTGCACTGTACCAAGAGGTGGTCATCTTTGACAATGTAACCAAGACTGTGTACATTGTTGTGTGGGTACCGCTCGAGGATCACCGTTCAATAGAAGCGGCTCGTGCCCACGGGTGGTCTCGGTCCGAGCAGCTGGTACGTGTACTCACCTGCGCCGAGCGGGATCACCTCTTGTTGCCATCGAGTGAGGTGCTCTTGGATCCAGTCGAGAAACCCGAGCCCATGCGCAGCAACATGACCAAGGAGCAGTTTTTCCATGCACTCGAACGCATTTCAGAGTATATCTACCTTGGTGATACTTTTCAAACGGTCTTCAGTCAGCGCTTCGAGAGGGATACGTTCGCCGACCCGTTCCAGGTGTACCGCGCGCTCCGCATTGTGAATCCGTCGCCGTATATGCTCTACATGCGGGCCAGGGACTGCATTCTGATCTCATCCTCACCGGAGATCCTCTGCAAGACTCGAGGTCGCAAGGTTTGGAACCGACCTCTGGCTGGCACTCGGCCGCGCGGATCCTCACCCGAGGAGGACGCTCGGCTCGAGCAGGAACTGCTTGCGGACGAAAAGGATCGCGCCGAGCATGTGATGCTCGTAGACCTCGGTCGCAATGATGTTGGGCGGATTGCCGAACTGGGCTCTGTGCAAGTAGAGAAACTATTTGAAATTGAGCGATACAGTCACGTGATGCATATTAGCTCGACGGTGACTGGGAAGTTGCGAGCCGAGCTGTCCTGTTGGGACGCGCTACGAGCGACGCTTCCGGCAGGAACGATATCAGGAGCACCAAAGATTCGCAGTATGCAAATTATCGACGAGTTGGAACCGACAAAGCGGGGTCCGTATGGTGGCGGCATTGGCTACGTATCATTCGATGGCAACGAGATGGATGTGGCGCTCGCGCTCCGTACCATGGTGATTCCCACAGCCATGCGGAGCTCGAATGGTGCCTGGCGGGTCCATATTCAGGCCGGGGCCGGTATTGTTCTGGACTCGAACCCCGAGTCAGAGTATTTGGAAACGATTAACAAGGCTGCGGCGCTGGGTCGAGCCATCGACGTTGCAGAGCACGCTTTCGTGCAATCACCGACCGAGCAGATTGCAGAGGACTTGCTGAACAGCTCACCCGATGCAGCAAGCGTTGCACCGTCGCGGGACTGAAGGCTGGACGCATCCGCTTCAACAGCTGGGCACGTGTGTGTTTGCGTGTTCGCATATGTTTATGTGTTTGCGCATAGTCGGACTCGCAACAGGACGCAGTGCGGCGCGAGTTTCGTCCAGCGATCGAGACGCGAACTCGCATCAACGAGTTCACTGCATGCGAACGCGTGCTCGGCACTGCGCACCGGAGTCTCACGCAGCGAGGATATGGAGCGGTGCTGCTCAGCGATGAGCGTATGCTAGGGATATCGAGGCGTGCACCAGGGCTCATTGGTTATGACACAACGACGCCGCTTGTCAGGTTGTGCGCGCATCTGTGACAATTTCTTTACAGGAGGCCCGAGTCGGCCCGCACCAGTCGTTGTACCAGCCTGAGCGACTCGTCAGCGATCGGAGTGCTGTCACCACAAAAGCAAACCCGGACGGCCTCGTTATATGTGTAGGTTAGATGGGGAGACGTTGCGACTTGGCGAGCGGCTGCTCGCATCTGTTTCACGGCGATCACAGGGCTGGGGCCGGGGCTCCAGAACCCGCGGATCTCACGATATCGTCACTCCTTGCGGGTAAAGGATATGCCGGGTGCGTCACTGAACCCATGTGGCGACGCATACGCATGCTGCGTCGCTGCTCGTATGGTCTGGGAGGCCAGCCAGCGCCGCTCGATGCCGCAATTGTTCCATGTTGCATTTACCACGCACGACTCTGGGGTCACTGGTTATCTCGGTCGCCAACCGATACATTCTATCTCGATGTCTCGCAAGGTCTGGATAAACACCGTAAGACAAAGTCGGGCGACCGTTTGCAACGGAACACCATATTCCTCGCACCCGGTGAACGCGGCTACGCGCGCCAACGATCCAGGGATATGCACCCGCCCACGCCTGAAGCGCTACTGCGTCGCAGGCGTGCCATACATGACCATGGAGACGCTCTACGAGTGCGCTGTGCACCGGTGTCGACGCGGGCAGGGATCGAGTGCCTCGCTGCAAGGATTCGACATGCGCCGGGAGGCTGTTTGCATTACGTGCGGCACCGTTGCGTGTCTCCAACAGCGTTGACCATGCGTATCCCGGGTTGTCGAAGCGCTCGATACCGCCCAGGAAGCGGGATGTATGTTGTGGCGCGCCAGTACGGCATTAGACGCGAGCCCGATCATGACATGCCGCCATGTTCGCCAAGCTCCAAAGTGCAGCAGCTCAGGTCGTGCGTGGCGCTCTCGATATGACTCCAACCGGTCATCCTCAGGTAAGCTCGGTGCAAGCAAGTATGCATGCACGTCGTAGAAGCAGATGGATCGCTAGCGCCGTGGTGCAGGAACATCGCGTTTGCGCTGTATTTTGAATAGAGTACGTCGTTGTCTGGCGGGTACCGTACCTGGAGCAGCGCGTATCAGATGAGATCGGGAAAACAGGAGTATTCGGCTTCCAGTCCCGCCCTGATTCTCCTTATGGTTTGTCATCGATAACAGGAGCCCCCCGGGGATCCGCCCCAGATCCGTGATGCTTATCGGCATCCGGGAAATGAACCACCACCATAGACCAGGTTTTCCAAGTTGCACCAACCACAAACCAGACTTGACTTGGAATTCAACGTTCGTTCGAGCGAAGCGCTGGGTGCAGTGCTCACCACGTGTACCCGCAACATCGCCGAAAGCGCAGGCTGCCCTGCTGCGCCTCCGCTGGAGGTCGATCAACATGTCCGATTCCGGGGTGCTGAATGGGCGCGATGCGCTGAACGCCGCTGTGTGACGCATCGGATTCTGGCGTGACGCACATGCAGCGACGACTCCGTAGCCTGCATGCGTGCGCGCTGGTACCCGAGCGTGCCGTAGGGAGCGGCGCTCGCGATGCCTCTCTGGTGCTCCACACTCCAGTTGCGTGTGAGCGACGTTTGCTTGGATTCCAAGGCGACTTAAAGAGAGCCTCTGGACGGTTTACTCTTTTAGTTGTCTGCTGGTCGCTCGTTTTTCTCGTGTGTATGCGGCGGGCGTTTCACGAGAGACTCCGTCGCTCCAGGGTTCTCTCTCTGGTGGTGCTCGTTTTGTTTGCAGCATCAGCTCTGAGCCTTCGCCTTCGGTTCAAGAGGCTATCGCCAGCAGGTTGGAAGGCCGAAATCCATGATCTGCAAAAATGTCCAGAAGGCGGACTATGTCGGCTTCGTATCTATGCGATAGCAGTGAAGAACCGGCGAAAAACTATTGAGCGAGCGTTACAGCGAATTCGTGCGAACTACACCATCATTGACGCGGTCTTGACGGACTCTGAGTTGGTATCATGGTACCACTGGCATATCGTGCCGAGTGAACAGGTACACCTCCACGAGCAAGGTGCTGGCGGATACGTTGCTGGTCCGTGGCAAACTGTGGTGGCATGTTTTTTGTCGCACCTCAAAGCGTTGAAAACGCTCATAGATGACCCCGATGCAGAGGCAGCTATGATTGTCGAGGACGATGTCGTATTCTTGCGCGACGTCGAATTGCTTTGGCAGCGAATCAGCGACGCATTCAAACTGCTCAACGACGCTGATGTGGTTCGGCTCTCGTATCTCGATCACGCCAAGCATATCAGCCCGCGAACCCAGGCCGAGTTCCAGCTTAATGACACTTGGTCGGGTACCCAAGCGTACATGATATCGAAACAATTCGCGAAATTAGCCGTAGATACCGTCGACCATCCCGTGCGTTTTCTTCGAAATCGTTTTCTAAGCATCACGAGCGAACTTGTCTTGAACGCTGATTTTGCGGACACCAAGGTCACCGTCCCAGTGCATCCGCGCTGCAGGGTATTCGTTTTGCAACCACCAATCGCGATAGAGCGTGTCGATGTGAAAAGCACCATTGGGAATTCTCCGCATTGGCAGGAGTTTGCTATGTATGGATTCGAGAATTACGCATTGGACATCTGAGCGGAGCGATGTGCGGACGTTCGCGATCGCACCGTTTTCGAAAATAAGAGGATGATTAAGGGGCATCTTGCAAGCAGTGACACTGTTCCGTACGCATTTCATAGTTGGTTCCGGCGCTAGCTGTACCCTGAAATGACATTCCGGTAACGCTGGTATTGGTTAATGCCCATTGCAGCGGCGTTACGCGAACGAATGCCATTCAGCTTTCGTCGGTGTCCAGTCACTGCAGATTGGCGCATGGCCTGTTCCCGTCGACCATGCAGTCGAAGAAACTGGTGCCCAAGATCCCCGCTCGACTGTGTCGGCCGTCGAGCTGCCCGCCTGCCGAGACTCATACGCGAAGTTCGGCTCGACGGAGCTGCCTTTGTAATCCTGGAGCAGGCTGGATTGTTTTCTGGGGGCGTTTGCATGGCTAGACTCATTTCTTATGGTGAGCAATCCGGGAATCTGACAAGGAAAAGTCGACCCCCGTCACCCCAGTGCGGCTGGATACATTCAGATGCCCTCGAGACTGCTCAGCGCTGACACGGATCCATCCATCCATCCATCCATCCATCCATCCGCGTCTTTCCCAGAACGGTTCAAGGGGCGTTGCGACGCTTTCGCTCAGGGCCAGGACAAGGCACCAGTCCAGCCTCATGAAACGTGATGCAGAGCAGCACTATTCGCCACATGGTAGCGCTTGCGGATAGCTGCCGTTTGCACTGGCCTAGCTTGCTGCCGTTCGTGCAAGCGCGTTGCAGGCTCCACGGGGAGTTGCACGTCTGGCTTTGGCAGAGCGCCGAAGGCATCTTCGCTGTGCAGAACAAGTCGAAAACGTTGCCGTGCAGTGCGCTGCGTCGTATTCGCATTCTAGACAAGATCAGCAAAACGAACAATGTTTCACGGTCATGGAAGATAAATATATCCAACCATCCGCAGACGCTTCCCAGCCTTTCCCAACCGGCAGCATGCTATTGGTTTCAGTTTCTCTCTGCACACATCGAGCCTTTGAGGTAGCCCTACGAAGTTTGATAGCGTCAGCGCCGCGGGTCCCGTCTTCAACACCAAGCATCTTCTGGTATGGGTCGCGGGATTGAAGTCCCACTTCATGATCTCCTTGCGTTTATTGCCTCTGGTTGAGCTCACCGAGGGAGAGCGTGCTCGAGCTCGCACCCTCTGTGCCACCAAAGTCTCCTCATCATCCCGTTGAGTAAACACCTTTTCTCGCTTATCTCACATCCTCTTCTTCTTCTTCTCGTCATTTGCGCTTCTTCACTTGATGGTCGGCTAGAAGAGGATTTGATCGATTCTTTTTTTCGGTGAGCCGGCGATGACGGCCCTCCGGGATCCCCGCCTTCAATGTCCATACCCTTCCCTTGGATGTTTTATTTCTTGAAAATGAACACATTCCTTTGGAGGCTTCGGCGAGAACCATTCCGGAGGGGTAAGCGCTTGCGGAAGAGAAACGATATGTGCCACGGTATGGCGCCATGTGCGGAACGCTTCAGCGATTCGCCCAGTGGACCGATTATTACGTTTCACGGTAGAACACACTCCTTGGATGAAGCTGAACCTCGTAGAGTACGCAGGAATGAAAAGCAGCTCTACTCCCCGGATAGAATCGGCAACAGCTCGAACGCAAGAGGAATGATCAAATACCACGCTGTCGGATAGGAGGTCGTTGCCAGACGTCAGGGAGGAGTCTCCAATGGTTCGGCAAAGTTGACGGTGCTGTTGTATGACGCTCTTCCACTTGAGAAACCGAGGTCGCCGAATGACTCCACCACGCCAAGAATAGATGGTGATGTCATCCTTCTCTCTGGGTTCGATTTCACATGCAACGGGCTCCCGGCTGCGCGACAACCCAGGTGCACTCCGACCGTTTCGTCCGAAGCAAGTCTCGTCAACTGAAACAGAAAAACCGATGTGCCTGTGTCTCATTCCGATCCCAAAGTTCCAAGAATGTTGTAGCAGTTACGATGTCGGTGGAAGATGGCAGTGCTTGAACTTGGACTCTTTCCTTGAGACTGTATCGCGGTGTTTTCAGGGCCAAAATGAACAAGCTGTTGAGAGAAAGAGATGCCCCTGGAGACTGCCATCGTCGCTTTTTGCTCTTCGTAATGCGTCCAAAAGGTCGTTATCCACGAATCGCCGCAAGCATTCACACGGCATATCGGTTATTGACGCATCGTGCATCTACCTGATTCTCTCAGCGTACCTGAACCATCAAAGTCCTCTTGTATGACAGACCTCAACGAGGAATACATTCCTCTTTGCACTATTCCATATATAATCTAGCCCATAGGCAGTTCGTCTAAGATCTATAGAATACATTGCATCGCGATGTCGATCACCTGCTGCACACCACATTTTGAGTGAAATCAAAGAGAGTCGAAAGACTACAACAGGAAAGCGATTCGCTGGTGCACGGATCGCCGCCGCGCCGCCGCCGCCGCGGAAACGCTCCTGCGCATAGCAGTGGCAGTGCGAGTCGCACTCGTGGCATCCGAGGAGGCGCTACAGTGTGGCAAGTGCCACGGTTGCAGGTCCTTGGGCCTGTTGGAACAGTGCACGCTACGAGTCATGGTGTTGGACGGCGCGGGACACGCCCTAAGCTTGGCTTTTGTAGGAGGAATTCCGACCTCGAAGAGACGCGCGGCAGTGCGCCCGGGGTCCCGTCCTCGAGGATCACCGCCCTTCTGGAGTAACTTCCCGTGCACTTGGCGATGGGGGAGCGCGCGGATGCGCTTGGCGCCTCGGCAGCTTGGGCGTAGCTTTTTGCGCATGGAGGTTTCACCTGAGGTTCGCGAGCGAGTCCAGGCGCATGAGGTTTTCATGCCGGCGCTGAGCTCGACAATGACCGAGGGGAAAGTTGTTCAGTGGTTGAAGAAAGTCGGCGACCGCATCGAGAAGGGTGACGTAATCCTGGTAGTCGAGTCGGACAAGGCGGACATGGATGTCGAGGCATTCGACGAAGGCTATCTGGCGCATATACTAACAAAAGAGGGCGAAACAGCCGCCGTAGGGGCGACGATAGGCCTGATCGCCAAAAACGTTGAAGATATCGAAGCGATTCAGGCCTGTGGACTGGATTGCATTGTGGATGGCAGCGGGTCGCGGCACGATGGAACAACGGCGGTGGAACCTGGCGATGCAGCACCTGCTCCGTCCACGCACCAGAGAGAGTCTGCTGCTGAGCCGTCCGCAGCCTTCGGGGGACGAGACGCCATAGTGACTGCACCTGCAGCGGCCGCTCCACTGGTGCCGAAACCGGCCGGCACAGTTGAGGTCTTCTTGCCAGCGCTTAGTTCGACCATGACAGAAGGCAAGATCGTAGAATGGACCAAGAACATTGGCGATGAGGTGAAGAGCGGCGACGTCATCATGGTTGTCGAGTCGGACAAGGCAGACATGGACGTAGAATCTTTTGAGACAGGGTTTCTCGCGCACATTGAACTTGAAGCTGGCATCTCAGCACCGGTTGGTGCGGTTGCCGGATACCTTGCTCGCGACAAGGCATCAGTGCCTCTCGTGCAGGCCTGGGCAAAGAGCGCTGCTCGTGAGCTGGACCAGGCTCCGGGCGAGTCATCGGCCGCAGTGCGCTCTACAGCGCCCGGGTCCGAATCAGCGCCTGTGACGACACCAGAACATGTTGCTATATCGACGCCGACCCCGACGCCGACGAGCACAGAAATTCAGGAAGACGATCTGGCACCTGGCGGGGAATCCATGACAGCTCCAACGGGGAGAGTCATTGCGTCGCCGTATGCCAAGCGGCTCGCGAAAGAGAACAAAATTGACCTGCGTACCCTGCGCGGAAGGGGTCCTGGCGGCCGCATATTGGCTGCTGATGTCCAAGCGGCCATGCTAGCCCGCTCTGCAGCACAGACGCCCTCGGTAGCCTCCGAGAAGCCACTGCAGGCTTCTGCAGTGAGTGGCCGCATGATAGCGACTCCTGGGGCGAAGAAGCTTGCCAAGTCACGGGGCGTAGATCTTGCCAAAGTTCGGGGCACTGGTCCATACGGCCGCATCACAGAGGCCGACGTGAAGCGCGCCCTAGGTGAAGCGTCCAGCGACTCGCAAACAAGTGCACCAACGGCGTCCGCGGAAGCAGCGGTAACATCGGAGAAGCGCTCCACCGGGAGCGATGCGGGTGCAGAGACTGAGCGGAAAGCGCGGCGCGGAGCATCATCCGCTGATGCTGCACCAGCCACAGAGAAGGCGGCCTTGTCGGGACCTGTGCCAATGAGCACCATGCAGAAAGCCGTGGTGAACAACATGAATGCGTCACTGCAGGTGCCGGTGTTCCGTGTTTCGTACAGCATCACAACAGATGCGGTGGACGCACTCCTGTCCAAACTCAAATCCAAAGGCGTTACCATGACGACGCTACTGGCTAAGGCGCTCGGGCTTACCTTGAGGAAGCATCCACTACTGAACGCACGGTTTGAAGAGCCGTACACCATCGTGTATCAACCGGGAGCGAATATCGCAGTGGCGGTTGCGCTGCCCGACGGCGGCCTGATTACACCCGTTTTGCGTGATTGCGCGGATACGGATATCTATGAACTGAGTCGCCGATGGCGGAGCCTTGTTCGCTTGGCGCTGGAGAAAAAGCTCAAACCAGAGGATTATCAGTCTGGAACGTTTTCGTTGAGCAATCTTGGCATGTTCGGCGTCAGTTCCTTCGATGCAATCTTGCCGAAAGGCACCGGCGCCATCCTTGCTGTAGCAGCGAGCCAGCCGCAGGTCCGACTCCAATCGAACGGGCTTATAGGTGTCTCGAAAGTCATGCAGGTCACGATTACCTGCGACCATCGCCATATCTATGGTGCGCAAGCTGCGGAGTTCCTGCGTGATCTAGCAGACTTGCTCGAGAAGCGCGTCGAAGAGCTGCTCTTGTAGACGCGTATGAGCTAGGTATGCTGACGAGCATCATCGATTTGCGAAAAGCGCGTTCGATGGGTCACGGTGCACGCCAAAGCTATGCATTTGACACACCTGCGGTCGATGCAGACTCGAACGAGCAGCGAGCTCAGAGCACACGCCCTGCATGCTTACAGGCTGCAGCCTGAATGATGGACACTTGCTCTGCACCTGATTGCAGCATACGAGCGTCAATCAATACGCCACCATGACGCGTCCCGGAGACCTGTTCGACAATAAAACACACGGTCAACGAGGGCGATTGCTATAGACATGAACGTCGCTACGCCATGTGCGTGTGCGCTGCGGATAGCACCTGCTACGGGTCCTTCTCTTTCTCATGCTACAGCATCGATGGGTCCTACCAGCGTACCCCGGATGTACGAGCGCCTCCAGTGACCGGAAAAGAGCCCTCAGCTCTGCAATAGAAGCTTCTGAATGGAACCGCCTGCAACACGGTATTCGACTTGAGCCGCCTGTGTATAAGAGACCGGGTGTAGGCCCGGCGGCCCGGGCGGTAGCGAGCACCGCACCGCCTCTTCGCTCGTTATCCGATGCTGTTGCGTCGGGGAAGGATGCACGGGCGGGCGGACCAGTGTGAACGGGACGGTGGCACTCGGCGGTCGTGTGCGGCACCGGGGACGCGCTCCGCCAGCCTCGAGATGCTGCGCGCTCACTGCCGGCAACGACGACGTATAGGAGCTGGCGTATACCAGACACGACGCTCACGCGCGGACGCAGAGGAACATGGTGCAGTGGTGCCGGCTCGAGCTTCGGTGACCGTGCTCGACGCGGTTGTCGCCCAGACACTGGCGGTAGCGCATGGATGCAAAAATTCCTGACTCGCTGTTTACAACCCGGCAACTATTCTTCACCCACCCGCATCAATATGCGAAACGACTTTTGCTTGTCCATCATCAAACGATCATCTGTTATTAGAAAATTTCCTTTCCGCCTGGTTCCTCCACCGAAGTAAAGCATTTCCCAGAGCTTCAGTTCGGTTTGATCGCGTTAAAGTGCGCGAGCTGCTCGATGATACCCTGCTTTGTGAGCAACTGTTGATGGAAGAAGCCGCCGAAAGCGATCATGGCAAGCCTTCCGTTGCGCAGTTCACCGGCTTGCATACGCTTCCACTGAGCACTACCGACGGTGCCACCGAGTTTCAACGGGTCAAAGCCGAAGTAGCCCGGCTCACGGTTCCCGTTCACAGACTCGATAAGCGCCGGGAGTCCGACGATGAACTCCCACGCACAAACGAAGAGCAGAATTTGCTGCAGTGCCCCATTCTGAACGAACTGGTTGTGCAAGTCCGGTGAGAGCTGAAGCTTCGACTTTGCGTTGTAAAAATCGAACGTCCCAAACTCCTGCGCGATAACCCCGAGAACTGCGAGCATGGCAACCCGGCAGTGTTTGATTTCTGCCTCGCGCAGCCACTCGAGCGAAAACACTTCCGTGAAACCCAGCGGGTCGAAACAGCCTTCTCCACCGGGAAGCGACCCATCGAGCTTCGAGGGGCGTTTCAGAAACGGCATAGAGGGCATCGTCGCTCCCGACGGTGCCTGCATTCGCAGACCACGCGCCGGTACCCGAGTCACGCATGCAACGCGGGTAACAGTACCTGTTTTCAGACCAATAGAAGAGAGCGCTGAAATGAAGGCCATGGTTTCGGAAGACGAGCGAACGGTACAGGCGAAGCGGGTACGGCGTAAAGACTCCAGGTCGCACGTCGCTGAGCACACCTCCAGACCTGCGACGTAAGAAATGCCCTGCTCCGCCAGCGACGCGAGCTGCGGCGAGCGCTCGCCAGACGTTCGAAACCCGCCCAGATCCGCTGCTGGCTGCTGTCGATGAGGGGGCGGCGGCAGCGAGCTCCGCAGCCGCACGCACGCACGCGTAGCCTCTGCGGCGTGCGTGCGTGCTCCGCGAGGGCCCCGAATACGCGCTCATCACAGGCGACCTGGAGATGACGCGCGAGCGCAGCCGCTGTGCGTGCGTGCGCTGAGCTCGGCATCATCGCCGATGCTGCCTGCTGCCTGGGAGCAGGCGCTGGAGCTGGCCTCCGAGGCGCTAGCGCCGCGAGGCGCACACAGGCACAGGTACGCATGCACACCCTGGGAGGACGCGGTGCGCCCTGGTGTGCATCGCGTCGCAGCGCTGATCGCGCAGCAGCGAGCGCACCGAGGGCTTCTTCCCCGAATCCGAGTTCCTCGCGGAACTGAGCGCCTGAGCGTTTGTGTATTGTTCGACCGCCTGGACGTCGTTCTTTTGAGCACAATTAACATAACTATGTTCGTGTGGACAAGCGCCTGGGTTGCGAAAGGACTCCCGAGAGCGGGCACCCGTCAAACGAGAGCTTGCCTGCGGCGGCAGCTGTGTATGACCAACGTTGCGAGAAGCAGTGGCAACTCGCGTTCTGTGCCCTTTGCACCAGTCCCGGAAGCAGTTCGCGAGTCGGGGCTCGCCGGCAGTGAAGCGGAGTTCGATCCCCTGATGATAACCTCCTACCTACCAATCTCGTGGATGCGCGAGTCCGAGGTCAAGCACGGGCGCATTGCAATGCTCGCCTTCGTGGGCACACTCGCCCAGCAGGCATACCAGTTTCCATGGTACAAGGGCGCGCCGACGACCCTAGTCGGTGCACATGATCATTTTGTGACAACGGCGTTGGCACAAATCCTCCTCTTCACGAGTGCATTTGAAATCGTTGCCGGAGTGCCGGCAGCTATCCAGACCGTCCGCGGCTCTGGACGTCTGCCGGGCTATTACGGCTTCGACCCGCTGGGCCTCTGGGGCAAAGATGAGGCCTCGCGTAAGAGGATGGAGCTCGCAGAGGTTAAGAACGGGCGCTTGGCGATGATTGCGATGCTGGCGCTCTGGCATCAGGAGGTGCTCTCCGGTGGGATGGGCGTCATCGAACAGCTCGTGAAACAGAAATTCACTCCGTGACCCCAAAGTCGTTGAGTTTGTGCTTCTGTCGAGAAAAAGGTACTGTTGGGTATGATTAGACGAACACAGAGCGTATAAACCGATTTTGGTGACGATCCTAACCATGTCAGAGCGCGAGAATCGAGCGTGTCGAGGAGCATCGGGGGGCGTTACGGGCGCAGGTGACGTTCTGTAATGCGCCCGCTCTGCATCACCCGCTCGCTAGGCGTTGAGCGTTCGCTCTGCTTGCTCCTCGCGCCTGGTCTGGCAGGGCGAGACGCGAGCCTCGCACGCACAATGCACGCTAATGTGGGCTGGTAAGCCTACCGGCACAGACACATGTTCGCGACGCTCCGCTACATGTTTCATGAATACGGTACGCTAGCGTGGTGCGTAGAACTCGATATAACGCCTCGCATTACGCGACGCGGCTGCCATGCAAGACTCATGTTCGCCGATGCTGCACCACGACCGCGCATGGCTTTTTCGAAATGCAGTTGCTGCAGCGAGTGCATCTCGCGGCTACGCCAAGCGTTACCATCGTATTCCGAAACATGCATTCGAGCTGGTCGCGAGGCATCTCGTCGCTGACGCCATCACCGGCTGAGCTGCTGCAGTGAAAACCGCGGAGGTCGTTCTGTCCAAACCCAGCCAGAAATGCTTCAGAGGAAAAAGCAGAATTCATCGCGAACACGCCTGCACAGACGCTTCGTTGAGCAGGTGCAGCGCCACAGGGTTCGCAGGCGACAAACGCCGCTGCTCCGGAATGCGGCAATGAGACATGGGCGCGCCCTGACAAGCCAGCGCTCACCATTGGGCGCCTTTTGCCGCGGCTAGCCACGCTTATGCTGTCATTACGTACGTGGAGTGATCGCTGCGTCTACCAAAAGCTGCATCGCTGCAAGTTGCCATTTTCATGACGGCAGCGCGCCGAATGCCTGCCTATGCTGTGAGTGCGTCAGTTTGATCGCGGTTGCATGGTAGGGACTTTGATTAAGACGCATACGCTCTTGTGACGTGTTTCGTTCGCGGATTATACTGTGATTCCCAAGTTGCCGGGTGTGTACAGGGTAGGATAGCGCTCTCCTGCAAATTTTACCAGACGCCCGTTTCGTTCACAGATCGTAGCGTGATTCCGACTTTACTCGGCAGGCAAAGCGGACCAGCGTTCCGTCAGGAACCCAGATCGTCAAAACGCTCGCTCGCAGTTAGTGGCGATCAGCGCATCACCCTGAACTAGGACGCAGCAAGCTCTTTGCCAAGCACCACGGAGCCTACTGCGACCACTAGTCCAACAACTTGAAACGGAACCCAGTCGAGTGCACAAGTGCCTCTCTCTCGCACACGTCAAGATCCATGAGCTGGGCACTTTAACCCTCCAGTTCCATATCCGAAACAGGTTCTTTCAGCATACACTCACAGACGCACAGGCAGGCGCAATTCACCAGGCATCGCCCGCCACTGCCGCAACGCATACCGTGTCAATATTCACCCTGCGTATTCTGCATGCGCAATCAGTACGGAAAACAGCACAGCGTCGCACAGCGCTGCGGTTGATGGCGTGCGCGCTGGGCGCGGCTGCGGCCCCCGTCTCGCCGAGCCGCCACCGTCGACGCCCCGGGGAGCTAAGCTGCACACCAGGTGCTGGCACGTGTTTCACCTCGTCCACAAAACGACGTTCCGAGGCACACTCTACCACAGAATCTTTCTTAGGGAATACGAGTCCCTTTGATCGACTAGGCGTGCGCAGTGGGACTTTTTTGGCGGGGCATCTATTTCACGTGTTTGAGAAAAAAACCACAAAGAATGTTCGTGGCGCAAGCGTTTTCGCAGTTGCGCGTGCAACCGAGCAGGGTCTGCTGTAGCCGTCGACGGTCGGCGCGTTCGCTGAAAATGGCAACTTGGATTATGGCTCCAGATAACCCGGACGAACCCGACGAGCCGGGTCGACGGGATCCGTCGCCGCGTCGGATGCCTTCGATCCCGGTGCCCCAGGTTGCAACGGACCAGGGTACGCTTGACATTTACTCTCGCTTGGCGAAGGATCGCAAGCTGCTTTTAGGTACTCAAGTGAATGATGAGGTTTGCAACCAGCTCGTCGCGCAGATGTTGTTTTTGGCACAGGAGAACCCAGAGGAGGATATTACGCTCTATATTAACTCACCGGGAGGCTCGGTGTCCGCTGGACTTGCGCTGTACGACACCATGATGTACGTACCGTGCGATGTTGCGACGGTCTGTTTCGGAACCGCGGCGTCGATGGGTGCGTTCCTGCTGTGTGCCGGGGCTAAAGGCAAACGTCGGGCGTTGCCGCATGCGCGCATCATGATTCACCAGCCGCTCGGTGGGGCGCAAGGTCAAGCCATGGATATTGAAATTCAGGCACGCGAGATTCTCTACGTGCGGGATCTAATTAATCAGATCATGGCAGCGCAGACAGGCAAGGCGGTGGAAGAAATTGAACGGGACACTGATCGTGACTTTTTCATGAATGCCGAGGAGGCGGTAGCCTATGGTTTGATTGACGAGGTCGTGAAAACGAAGAACATGCTCCCGTATCCGAAGAAACCATCGCTGGTGTACTGAGGGGTTGCGCCTGCTTGCCAGTTTGGAGGATTTGTTGTTTACTTTGGCCACCAAGGCTGCAGTAGGTTTCAGATCTAAGTACCAACGTTGATCGCGTCCGAGGGTCGTCAGCGGGAAGCCGTATCCGCACGGCATCGTAAAGTGAAAGGCGTTCTTGCTCAAGTATTGTCTAGTCGTTGTCCGGCGCGAATGCAGCGGGCTCGTGTCTGCCGTGTCGCTGCGACGCACGCACCGGCCGCTTCCGCCCGTCGATCCACAACGGGGGTTGCGTTTCGGAGAAGGTGCTCCAGCGAGCGAGCCCGGCCAGGGTACTGGTGTTGCACGCATCCGGGCGGGGTCGCTGCACCTTACCGGCGATCGAGGTTGTTGTTGGGTAGAGTCTGTTTGGGCTTGTGCCGTTTACGATTTTGGGAGTTCGGCGGCCTGTGGCTTTTCGTGCCTGGCAAAAAAGCACGGTGGATGGGGGTCGAACCCACACGGAAGGCGCGCGTACCGCACCATCTTCTGCTCGCTGCCGTCCAGCGACGGGTCGCTAGCCGGTCCGTAGGCAGACGCCTTATCCACTTGGCCACCACCGTGTGCGCACGCGCCCTAGACGAAAGACATCCGCGATGATCTATGCAGACGCGATTCCGTCGTGAGCACAGAGAGACCATGCAGGAAATTGCATATAAAGCGATTGCTACTGTTGGCGCGCACGGCGTGTGACCCCAGCGGTCGCCGCCCTTCCGTGTCTGTGATTTGGGGCTGGCGCTGGGGCACCGGAGGCGCGCGCGGCCACTACGCGATTGCCGCGCCCGGATCTGGATAGGGTAGCGGTGGCGGAGCGCGCTCTGGAGCCTGCAGTAGGGAGTCAGGTCGGGTCGGGCGCACCTGTAGCACCGTAAGTGAGCCTGTTGGATGAGCGATGCTTGCTGCAGTCGCTATGTTTGCCGTCATTCAGGACTGCAGGAGTAGCTTTCGGGGTAGATATGTAGAAACTGGCTCGGTCGCTTTTCAAGTAAGGAAAATTGTGTGCCTTACGGACAGAGGATGCGCGGGATCGCGTCACACGAGTATGCGCTGTCCTATCGAATGACGCTACTCCGTTATCGTTCAGGAATTGCCCGGAAAAACCTACCCTGGTGTATATATATGAAGGTGCTCTAGCCTAGCTTGAGTTTTGAATCTTATGATGCCATCGCCTCGATCCTGGCGAGAATCCATTTCCACTTGTCCTGGCTCCTGATTTTTTTCATCAAAAGTCTTCCGCGTTTCAGCAATGCCCACGCAGATCACTAAACGACTCCGTCGAAAGTTCCTTCGACGCAAACCACCGGATTCTTCCGAAGCATGAGGCATTTCCGGATGTTCATTGCGGCGTTCAAGTCTTGATACAGAGAGTGCACGCGCGCTTTCTTTCCGCAGGAATCACACCACTGCAGGCCGCTCGCCTTCGATTGCCTCTCCATCTGACGCTCGTTCAGCTTACCGTGCACAATATCGTGCATCCGGGTCTGCGTCATCCTCTCATTCCCAATCCGTTATAGCGTTCGTCCGTGCTCGTGATGCTTGTGTCTCGTAGGCAACGCATCGACAGGAATCGTGCAGCGTCGATCCCGGCACCATTGTTGTATACGTTCCCGTCGAAGGAGCGCAAGTGCAGCCATTCCGCGTTACGGCACATCGAGCGGCATGGACCACCCCCAAACAGCGCGATTCATCGGTGATTTCGTAATTCGCCCCATTGAGGGATTTGGTGAATGCATGCATCTTGCCTGCATACCACCGAGACCAGTTGCGACTCCAGCAAGCTTTCGTACAGTGCTGTCAGAGGTCATCAGCGTGAGCCGTTTGGACGCCCATGTATTCTCGGAGACACGCGTGCACAGTGTGCCATGCTGCTCGGTACGATGCTCTGAGCGTTGAGATGGGCCCTGGCGCGCCGCCATTCCACTTGTTGATACGCAGAATGGGGTTTATCTTGCCCGATTCTTGATGATCACAAAGTCCCGGAAAATTTGGTCAGCGCCATCAGGTTTTTGTTCAGCTATTTGGCTCTGTCCTGATGATGTAGAGGTACGGCGACGGCCGCGACGCACTGCAGACCGGATGCGACGCCCATCACGAAGCCTTCACTCCATCTACCTTGACCATTTCGAAATGCATCTCTTTGCCTGACAGGGCCTCGGATCTACCAAGTGCATCTACACTGATATCCCGTCAGACATCGAAACCCTTGTGAACTCCTTTCCATTTCTGTCCTGCAAACGAGAAATCTTGGACGGGTTTCGCCAATGCCCTCCGTGAAGTTGTTCAAATGCTGCACAGACGCTCGCAAAGACTGGGCGTGACCCTCCGATGGGACCATACAGTACTGAACGGTCTCTATTGATATGATTAGCCTGCATCTCATAGATGCAAACCATGTCGAATAGACGCCTCAGGAAGCGAGGGCGCTCGGATTCCGGGAGCGCATCTGTTTTGCTGACGAGGCATCTATTCAGAGGCGAGCAGTAGTGCAAGATGCACGCAAGGCGGATATCACGTCCTTGCCATCTTTTGGATACAACGCTTGTCGGTCCGCGGCCGAGGGCAATGCGGCGAGCCTGGACGCTCTGAAGAAATTGTCGTTCTCACTGGTACCTCTCTTCGAAATGCGCTACCATTTCGATCTCGTTCGCCACCGCCAGCTCGCTATTTGCCTTGATCGACACCCGACGGGGCGCTTCCATCAGTATCCAGTTTCCGGGGTCAGTAAGGCGAAAGTACAACGCCAGCAATGTGCGCCTTGTAATCCGGTCATCATTAACCCAAACACATTTTTGAGTTGTGGGCTTGGTTTGATACTTTTTGGCACATGCGCCGTACGAGTTCCGATCGCAAAGGAGGCGGAGCGACGTGTCACATTTGCTGGGAAGAATGTGCACAAATCCTGGATCTTACTATCAGTCCGTATTGCGCCTTGTGTCCAGATCATCCGTTACATCGTCGCAAGAGTCTTTGATTGACAAATTCCAGAGGAAGGAGGGCAGCTCGCTGTCCTTCGTCCAGACCCCATACAAACAGTTTCGCAACGAGATGTTTGTCAAGGAGAGTGAAGCGAAGCGAGCCTTCCTCAAATTGGAAGCTCCGCAATCCCTGGTGACGTGCTGCATCCTTTTTTGTGCCGCGGAGGCGAACGATTGGTCTGTTGGTCCATGGGCGGCAAATGGTGTCTGGCGACAGAGAGCACGCCTTCGAATGGATCGAACCAGGGAGAACAGTCTGGCACGAACACCAGTTCGACCCGAATCCGAGTTGCGTATTCCTTGATCTCATCTCTACGAACAGCGGTTTGCCTCTCCCGGAGCACCTACATGCAGGCCTACCATTTTTTCCCGAGACATGTCTCGTCGAGTGAAACGAAAACTGTCGCTCCTTTACCAAGCTTTCGCGTTCCAGTACGAAATCGATCGCAAGTCATCGAATGCACGATGATCTCGCAAAGACGAGTGCTTTTTTCTTGGCTCATCCGTGTCTTCATCACCGTCCGTACGAACTGTACGAAAACGTGCCATTCCGGTGCTTCTTTGGCAGTATTTCATGGAGAATGTATGAAGTGGAATGGATTGACGAGGAGGCAGTCGTTACGACGGACTTTAAGTTCCGTATCGGGTGCACGACGTTCAGGGTAAGGACAACGAGCGGGCTGGTTCATGCACCTGCTGACAACAGCGTGACTAGCTTGTCATCGTAAAGCCGTTTACTGCAAGCTAGTGGTGACAGCATCACGTCTTTCCACGACCATTCTCCAGTCTACTAGATCCACTTTTTTGTCGAATGCCTGCGAGAAAACCGAACAAAAAAGTAATGTTTGCATACCTGCTCCAGAATTCACTGCTCTGAGTATTCCACGGGTTGCGGGTGCTGGTCGTGGGTGGACCTTCCCGAGCCCGCGTGTTTTGGACACATTCCTGCCCGCGTTTCGACGGCGGCAGTGCTGTGAGGCCGTGAGCTGCACCCTCATCCCATGTGAAACAACGCTGCACCCTGTACCACGAGGCACGACGGAAACACGATCCCAGTCCACAGATGACAGCTTTGCGGGATTCGTGAACGGTACGCTCAAGCCGCGGGGCTTTTTAGAGAGCCTTACAGCCAGGCTGGTGGATTTTCCGGTATCCGCACGAGGTCGACATCGAAGAGTTCAATGAACTGTTCGTTGAGAAGGCGCACTTTTCCTCCGACGTATCGGCGATACTCCTCCAGAACAGAGGTCAAGTTCCACTGCTGGAGCTTGCGCAAGCAACCTATCACGGTTCCCGTCCGATGTCGACCAAGGTTACACATAACGTGGAGCGGGTAGTTTTCCGTGTCCAGAATAACGTCCAGCGCAGCGAGCACAACCTCTTCAGAGATCGGCATCCAAGGTGTCTGATCGCTGTCCCAGCCAACAGGAACGAGTTCGATGTCGTGATCGTCTAGAAAATTGAGAAACTGCGGCGGGAGCTCATCCGGTGAGAGGTATAGCACCTTGCGCAAGTTCAACTTTTCCAGGAACGGGTAGTTTAGCTCGTTTGGCACCCCCGAGCGGTAGAGGTCCTCCTCGACCCAGCTAAAGTTTATCGGAGGTATAAAGCTGCCCATAGTGAATCCATTTACTTCAGTAACACTTTTGTATAGTTCCCGAAAAACGCCAGCACTCCTCGTCGCCTAGGATCAAGACGAAAAACACTGCTCGTATTGGGCAATCAGTGTCCTTGGACGCGAGTCGTTCGCTGGAACGCCTGAAACGGTGCAGCGTAGCCGGGGGCCCGCGGAAGCCTCGCCTGCGGATGCTCAAGCCGCCGGCTACCAGGCAAAGCGTATGAACATTCTGACTCAGTCTAGCGTTGAAATGTATCCACAGCAAATGCGTCGCCGTGGACGCTAAGCCTTCACGCAGACGCTGGTTTCAGCGGAGCGGCACAGGATCGCCTTGGCTTCGTGCACGCAGCTTTCAGTCGTGGATAGCCTCAGTTGTATAGGATGCGGGAAACAAACATGTACCTTGCAGCGCAACCCGTAATTTTCATTCCTAGCAATGATACGAACATCAGCGTCGTCGCATCGAGTTTAGATCCCTGGTCAGGACAGAGCCGTACGAAGCAGCAGTTCTCTGGGCATGAGCTCTGCTTGTTATCGACTGAGGCAGCGAGTCCTAATGACTGCGCGCTCCTCTCTTTCAACTGCGTGCAATGAGTGTTTTGAGAGTGCCAGTTCGACTCTGAGGTTGCGCCCTCTCCATTACTGGGACTCGCATGGTGGTCGGGTTCGAGCCTCGTCGCCGACTGGCGCAAAGCCCGCCTGACCGGCCACATTTACGTGTTGCCTATATGGAGCGTGCCATGCCTATCGAAGGCCAGGCTGGAATGCGTTCAACCCTCGGATATATCCGTGATTCCGGTGGCTACAATTCGCCGTCCAGCTCGGACGCTTCTGGAGACGGTTTGCTTGAAAACACGGGAAACAGTTGTCGCAAGTCGAACGCCGAGTTGCAACGTTGTCCATTCTCGGAGACATCCCTAGCTCCTCTAGCAACGATTCCGGTCAAGTACAAGCGAGTCTGCGGGCTCTACGTCTTCAAATCTGAGACCAGTTTGTACTTTCATTGAATACTTTGTTCGCTCCAGCGTCGTGCGCTCTCGGCGTGCGAACTGTCGCATTCCAAGGCACGGCCCGGCAGACGCGGATCACAGTCCATAAATGCACACCTGCTCCGGATCAGTGCCTGTGACGCTCATAAGAGCGGTGGTCGACGCGACCCCGTTGATGCTCACGTTGCTGACGGTTGGAATGAAAAAGGCAAACGTTTGACCCCTGCTACAGTTCCTGGGAAGGAAAGCCAGGATCGCGTTCGTCGCCGTGATATTGAAACTCACCGAATGGAACTGAAAGTTCTCAGACACAATCGGAATATCCAAGTCGCAACAAGTCCCTGGACAGAGTTTTACCGTCGGAACGAGTGCGGTCGCGTTGATGTACGCTAGCAAGTGCGAAGCACACCCGCTCGAGGGGGCTCCCGTCTCGCGCGCCTGCTCTGCCCGCACCGATATCCCTGCGGTGCTGCCTGCTGCGTTCTCGCACACGGCGAGCCCGAAGCCTCGTCCCCCACAGAGGGTTTCCACAGTGCACTCAGTGCTGCAGTCACTCACGATATGTGCGTTCTCTGTCGTCCCGCAGACGTACGTGCACAGGTCCAACGCACTGCAGCTTTGAGGCAGACAGTTTAGGAGCACCAACGTCAGCAGTGTACAGAGAAAGAGTGGGTGAACGCGAGCTCCGGACCTTGTCCCGGAACTGACCGCATCTTTCTTCCAAGGTAAGTTGTAAAGTTTTGGACTGCGGGGGTTCATCAGAAAACGAAGACAAGGTAATCGTCAGCCAAGAGTACGTACTCGATCGTATGAAACCGGCAATAGCATCCTCATCTGTGTGACGCATCTGTTTAGGATGCGCGTTCAGTGGAAAACGCCACGAATCATGGTGTTGCGAGATCGATACATTCAGTGGGATTCTTCAGATGCGATGTTGCTGCCAGAATATAAATATCTACCAAAAAAATCGAATAGGTCTGCTTTGCTAACTTGGGCGTACACGCTAAAGTTTGGATGCCTTGCAAGTGTCATCGACAGAAGCGTTTGCACGCGTTTTTCGTCGATGACTGTTTCAGTGTGTGTGTGTGTGTGTCCTCTCTGTCGCCCGTATATCCGGATTCCAATACACTGGTCTTGATGCATCTGCGTCCAGTTCTGTCGTCTTTGGACGACAAATATTGATGGTAGCGTGCAGGTCCCGGTTTCTCCGCCTCCGGCTGTTGCCGACGCATACCAGGCTCATACGAATGTTGCGATCAGCACTGCGCTTGCAGTGTTCTTTTTCTGCGTTTACAACCTCGGTGCGCGCTTTGCAGCCGTGACAAGTGACTGAGGTCAGGTGTTTTCATATGGCCACCAGACCGTCCCCTCCGAGATCCGCGCTGTGGCACGTGGACGGTTGCATCATCGACCAGTACGTACACCTGACGTGTCCAGCAGGCGCCCGTCGACGCCTTGCTCTGGTGCTGTGCTCGGTACCGTACCCAGCGATCGCGAGGCTTGTTCTGGACGATCTCGTCGACGAGTACAGTGTCCGCTGCCCACGCGTGAGCGGTCACTGCTCCGTTCAGTGGGGTATTCGCGGCAAACGACGTTGTTTACGATGAAACAAGTCCTCGAAGAAATATCCAGGCTGGAGATGGAGTCGAGAAATTCCGATCAGTCTCCGATCCCTTCGTGCTAAGCGATGACGCATGCCCCACTGGAAGCGATGGCTACGATGACGCAACTCGGTGT
>Ga0080006_1143028_pt1 | contig 95640 bp, 93 predicted proteins | sample RS3BMetagenome_FD_69209 | JGI IMG/M metagenome (GOLD analysis project Ga0080006, IMG submission 69209) | Ferric oxide microbial mat and aquatic microbial communities from Rainbow Spring, Yellowstone National Park, USA - RS3B (SPADES... ... | reverse complement strand
GCCTGGCTGAAGTCCTTCAGGAGAATAGTGATCAGATAGGACAGACTTCCTTTGATTTACCTCGGTTTCGTACAGCTGGGGTGCATCCTGATATTGCTCAGGTGGGTTTCCAGATGAGTTCTTTACCTTTCGGGTGTGGGGTCATCTCCGTCCCTTTCAGGCTCTGCTGCGTCAAGTGATATAGGCGAACAAGTGTGTGAAAGACGATTCTGTCCTTCAGTACATTGCGTCTATTGATTTATCAACCATGCTAGGATAATGAGTGCGGCCAGCTCAAGAAAGCTTGTACCCATCAAGGGAATCGCAACATCAGCCGAGTACCTTTGAGCAAGATAGGCATAAACAAATACTGAAAGCAGGTTCTGGACGAGTAAAATGCCTGAAAAGGCGGCCAGACCTAGGGTAAATCTCGACCTGATCTCTTTACTTCTTCTAACGTAGAACCCCAGCAGTAATAATGCAAACAGCGTTCCAACGACAGATAGTGCGATATCTATTTCCCACAGTGTGCCCATGCCCATCTCCAATTCACCCCTCACTCGCGCCGAGCTTCACGTTGGTGACCTTCCTGTATATTTGCATATTTTCGGTCAGAAGCGGGGTTGGAAAGAAAACCCTGCCGTACCTGGGACCTTCACCACGTACGATTCTGTTCTCCTCCAGGACCTCCAGATGGTGCATTACCGTCCTGTAATTTAGAGAGAGCGCAACAGCGAGTTGGTACGCATTCATAGGCCTTTCTATTAAGGAGTTCACGATCATAACTCTTGTCTTCCCTCCCCTTGAGCCGGCAAAGACCCACCAAAGCATATGCTCAAACGAGTCGAACGACAAGAGAGTCTAGTTTTTGTACTGACGATGAATGTGTAAAAAAACTTGTATCTAAATCTTCTGATCATGTCACATTGCAACTTTATCATGTTGGCAACAGACCCGAACTGAAAGTACCAGGGTTGGTCGGTAGTCCCCACCATTCAGCCGTAATCATCCAGGAATTGTTCTGGTATTCATAGTTAAGTTCGTAGGGCAGTTTCAATGTAACCTTGCCGCCTCCCAGCACGTACCACAGTGTCGCCTTTACCATGGCCGTGTTACCAGTTACCGAGACTGTGAGATTATATACGGTGTAATAAGTGGTTGGATTCACCGTAAAGAACTTCGTCCATGTGCTCCGTATCGCACTCGTGCCTGTATAAGTTCCGTTGAGCGGGCTAGCCGGGGAGTCCACCCAGGTAAGGACAGCGTTCTGACTGTACTGAGACATGGTCGCCGTAAGATTCTTGGCGCCAATAGCTGCCCAGTGCTGTAGCGCAAGAGATTCGACCTGAGCCATGTTCAACTGTGACTGAAGGGTTGACACCTGGGATTTGAGAGATGAAATGTTTGCTTGGTTTGAAGATGAAGAATAGTAGGAATAGCCTGCGACCGCTATGAGCACGATCACAAGCAGGGCCGTAATGCCATAAAATACGCTTTTTGAGACAGTCTTGCTGCTCATACCCTCGATGACAGGGGATGCGAATTTAACCAATTCCCAGAATTGTGTGCAAATCGGTCACAAATTTATTATCAGTGCAGAAGGTTCATTTGTCTTTACAGGATATATACTGGATTTACATAGGTGTTCGGAGGATCGGTGTAAGGAAACTATACGGACGGATCGAATATACGTATTCTTTTGGAAGTAAACCCCAGAAAGGACCCACGTTCAGATAAAAGTTAGTGACGTGTAAGGAATCTTGACACATGAGATGATCTTTGTGAAACCATCATGTTAGGTCCAGTTAACCCACCTTTACGGGCCTATGCTCATCTTCCTTGACTGGTAGTCTTATAGTCAGTATTCCATTTCTGAACCTTGCCGTTGCCCTGTTAGGGTCAACCCTTCTTGATAATTTGATTCTCTTGGAAAAGCGTTCGAACTCAAATCTCTTTTGAAATGAACCCCCAACTTTGAGCAATATTGGCTTTTTCATCTTTGCTTCTACGAATATTGTTTCGTCGGTGGATGTGAGCTTAATATCGTCTCTGCTTGCCACACACGGCAGGTCCAACGTTACGATCACCTCCTCGTCGGTTGTCCTCTCCTTGTGCAATGGCTTCAAGCACTTTGAGCCCGGGTCGAAGAGGCTGTCGACCTCGCCCATAAAAGAGCGCATAATCCTGTCCATCTCGTCAAACGGATCTGGTTCTGCTTCGAACATCTTAATCACCTACGCGTATACGCTGGGCGGGGCACCCGCCTGAGACGTGCTCATCTGGGTCCTCCTCATCATGTCTCTCATTCTGAGCCTTATCTCCTCTGATTCCTCTATCAGTGGCTTGAGATCCAGGTTTAGACCAAGCATCGAGTTCAGAAGTTCTAAAGATGAAGCCGCTGCGGACGGATCTGGGAATTCGGGATAGGATTCGGCCAGCAACAGCAAATTCGGCACACCCAGCAACTTCCCCCTGTTAATTAGCGTGGCATACATCCCGGTTATCAGCCCTTCTTCGAAGGGCTTTACGCCCAGTCCTCCGATCTCCCTCATAATACCTTCGCTTGTCGACACGGCGTAAACCTTTGGCTTTGCGTTTTCATCAGACTCAAGCCTTTCGTTGGACGGCAGACCAGTAACTCCAATCACGGCCTCTGCGCCCTTGGCTTTAGCCCACACTTCGATTTCTGAACCGATTTCGAAGGAGGCTCTTGGTGGCAGCGGTATTTCAGAAATGAGCACCACCAACCTTCCGTCATCACTCCCGTACAGTCTGACAGGGGACAGCGGAGTAGAACCATGCACGATAACAACCTGTGGAAGTGATTCTGTTTCCACATGACCAACCTCCTTCATCTTCGAATGTTCTACAATGTAAGAAGAAGATATTAACCCAACCAACCCAATGTCCGGGACGCCAACCAAAACATACGGTTTGTTGAACCTTGCGCCACGTGATTCTACTATATTCACGGCGGATCTGGCATCCAATCTCTCTCAGATTTGGCTTCCAAAAAGGTGTGCTTATACTTTATGATGTTATTGGTTGATGAATCAAAAGTATGCGCCTTAAGCACACGGAGCAGGTAACCGACCTTCCTGAATAACGCTTAACCGTACGGGGAAGGTGTATTGCCAAGGTGCAGCTTTATCTTTGAGTCGATCACGTTCTTGGGAACAGCCCCTACTATGTAGTCCGCCACCTTCCCGTAGCTGAAAAACACTATCGTGGGAATCCCCTGGATCTGGTACGAACTCGAAACAACGGGATTCTCGTCGACGTTGAGCTTGCCGAATGCAACCTTTCCGGTGTACTGGTCAGCAAGCTGCTCTATTATTGGAGAGACGAACCTGCAGGGTCCACACCAGGGAGCCCAAAAGTCAACCACAGTCAAACGATATCTTTTGACGGTTTCACCGAATGTTTCATCAGTCAAAGTCAGAACACCAGCAGGGATATCGGATCCAGAAGGTCGTTCCTGTTCCTCGGAATTTCTTTTCTTCATCATTTCCATCAGCTTTCTCCTCTGGATCCTTTCTAATTCTTCATCTTCCAAATTTGCTGGACACCCCCCTAAGTGCGGCTTCCAAGTTCATACGCAGGCCTGAAGCGAAACCCTTGCCTGTTCCAGTTTCCATTTAACCCTTCAACATAAAACTTTGCAGTTAAATATCTTTCACAATATGCCATGCGTGTACAACAAGGCAGAGGCGAAGAGCGGTCAGTTCTCGGTGAGCTGAACATTTGGGTCACCACCTTCAAATTGACTCTTTCTCAATGCCTCCTTAACCTTGTAAAGAAAGACCTGCTCAGGCAGAGCGCCTTCGAATTCCACCCTGTCGTTTATCACGATTTTCGGCACAGCCATAACACCATATTTTTCGGCGAGATCCGGGAACTCCATCGATTCGATCATCTCCGCGTCGATCTTCTCTGGGTTTACCAAAGAGAACTGATGCGCCATTCTAACAGCCCTGGGACAGTAGGGACAGGTGGGAGTCACAAACACCTGAAGATGGATCGGTTCGGGGATTCGGCGCAGTGTTTCAATTGTGGACTGGTTCAGTCTCGGCGGGGAACCTACCGCCGCATCCAGGACATCATCGAGAAGCGCCATGAACTCATAGCCTGACGGCATTCCGTAGAACTTCATCGCCAAAGCGTTCTTTTCATCCGTCACCACGGTGGCAGGAACGCGTTTCACTCTGAATTTCTTCACAAGATCAAGGGATTCCTCAAAGATATGGTTTTCCGCTATAATTCTTCCTTTTGCAATGTCGGCCAGCTCCCTGGCCAGCTGCTTTACCTGATCGCAGCTTTCGCAGACCACACCGTCTTCCTTCGCGGTAAAGGTCAGTATTTTCGCCACACTTCCGGATGGAAACCTTACGTTAAGATATTCCTCAACGTCCTTTCTCGCGTCTTCCTCTATCAGAGCCAAAGTAACACCCCCCTTTACTTGGTGACTTTAACGATCCTTTCCAGGCCGTACAGTAACTGCACTTCGCTGATGGAGTGGATTGAAGGGATCCGCAGTCCTGATAGGAAACTTTCCAGACGATGTCTACTTGTGGATTCCCAGATGCACTCTGCACAACTGTCTTCTTTGTTGATTATCACACTGAGTAGCTGCATCCCCGAAGCAACTTCATTTGAAGTTGCCTTTTCTATCACGTCAGATAGCATCCGTTTCATGCTACTTGTTGAACCTGACTTCCATCTGTGTTCCACAAGATACGCAGGCATAACAAAAGCTTTGCTGGAGGCTTGAAAAAACTTTGTGCCGGCAGCCGCCGGCATGCGTGTTTTGTCATTCCCGGGTTTAACCCTGGATATGCACTCGCAGACATGTATTGGTTGGTTACGAATCACCAGCCCGGTTGCTAAGGCACCGAGTTTTCTGGGATTATATACTAAACGACGGTGTAACTTGCTCGAAAGATACAGCTCAAAAGGCTAGCAAGTAATCTCAGATTCCAAAATCCCGTGATGTGCTTCGCTTCGAAGTGGGACAGGAAGGCAGAACCCACTTGAGCAACAGGAAGATAACCAGTTCAGAAGCAATAACCACAATCCCAATGATGATCTGAATCCCACGAATCTATTCTTAATATGGTGACGAAGAGAAACCGGGGGAGTAAATGCACCCAAGACTGCATCCCCTGACCTTGCCTTCAATCCAACGGCAAAGGTCTTTCTCGAGTACACGTTCATATCTCCTATCATCGTCGAACCGACAGGACACAGGGTGAACTGTGGAACCAATTAAGATGCCTGAACGATATTATGTCCGAGAAAGGTGGCCAAGTACCGTTTGTTTGAAGCCATGTACCAGCGGCTACCGGCGGAACACTATTATAGACCTCAAGACGATGTTGAACTGGTGAAAAGATTTGGGAAACTATTCGTTTAGATGCAAGGATATCGGGATGGAGTGCGGTTTTGAAGTGAGGGGCGGCTCATCCAAGGACGAAGTGTTGCAGATTGCGGCTGTTCATGCCAAGGCTGCCCATAACATGCAGAGCATACCGGCCGAAGTTGCCGCAAAGGTAAGTGCTGCAATAAGAAGCTAAAGGTCCACGTTACTGCCACATTTCAACTACACTTTTTTATTCTCGTAAATATCTGCTAAAAGAGGGTATGTATCAGCTTACGTTGAAACTTGACCACGATATGCCGTTTTCGAATGTTTCGAAGAAGTTCCCGCAGGTGAGCCTGTCAAGGTGGTGCAATCTGGAGGTCGATATACTGGAGGCCGAATCCTCTCGTGAGGAAATTATCGAGACCTTCCAAAAAGGCCTTGAATCGGAACTTCTTCAAATGTCGGCAACCCTCATACACGTTCAACGCTATTCTTCATCGGCCCTTGAGGCCATAATAAAGTGCAGATGCTCGATAAGTAATTCATCCATTGCAATAATCGAAGCCTCCAACTGTATCCCTGTCATGCCCATCAACTATAAAGACGGATTCGAATACGTGAGGGTTCTTGCCTTTGATAAGGAGAACAGGAAGGCGGTACTGGATAATCTTGGATCCGTAGCAAAGGTGACTATCGAAAGCAGTGGCCAGGTGGAAAGCCATGCGGCCAGGTCGGCAATGACCATATCGATTGATGATTTGCTCGGTTCTCTCACTACGAAGCAGCTGCTCGCTCTGGTGGAGGCTGTGGAGGACGGATATTACTCGTCCCCCAAAAAGGCTACTTTGGAGGAGTTGGCCAGCAAATTGGGGGTGCCGAGGTCTACATTCGAGGAACATCTACGAAAGGCGGAGATAAAGGTGATGAGTGCTATGCGGCCTTATCTACGCATTGCCTTTCAGACTGAAAATGTATCCAAGTGAATCATCGCTCAGGCGTTATCTTCTAACCGCCCCCCCCTGCTCCAAGGCTGAAGAAGAGGAATGCTTGAAGTCATGAATGATGGTAAATCGACCCCTACTACGCGAATGTGTGAGATCCAACAATAATGGAAGGATCGACGGGCGTACTTTAACGGGTATCCGATGACCCTTTCAAATGATGGATCAAATGATTCTTGGTTGGAGCTTCGCTTGATGAAAGGTCTGCGAAGCGTATACCAATTTCATATTGATAATCTCTGCCTTAGCGCCTGAAGCTCGGTGTAGAATTTTTCCTTCCTTATTGCATCATACACAAGCTCATAACCGCGCATTTCATCCTCTATGTATTCCGTAATCACATGATACTTGCCCTGCAGGAAGAGTGCAGGTATCTGGTCGTTAGTAGTTTCGACCCCAGTGCCTGTGAGCCCAATCTTCCACTCTCGGAATCTTCCGAATTCGTCGCCGAGAAACTGGTAGAGGTCGAACCAGTTGAGCTCCTGGACAACCCTGACCCACCTCTGGGGGGTGAGTAGGTTCAGGGCTGTCATTCTAGCAATGAGAAAGGGTAGGTCGAATTTAAGCACGTTATAACCTATGAATCTCGAAGCGCGCCTGTAAACATTGTCCGTGAAGCTAAGAAACCTTTCTATGACTTGGGCTTCTCCGCCCTCCAGCCAAACAGGCCATATCGTCGTTACTCCACGAGTCCTCACCTGAATAGTGATCAGCCTGGCATCAAAAGGGTTCAATCCCGTCGTTTCAAGGTCAAAGTATACTTCGTTCCACTCCGTGTTCTTTACAGACATCTTTCCAGATTTGCGGAAGAATATCCCTTATGACCTTTGTCCTAAAACTTCTAGTTGGCGGGAGTCCTGATATTGCTCTTGCCCTACGAAATCAAAGAGTGGAAGGACACGAATTCCCAGCCGGATTATTTTGACTGGCAGGTTACATTCAGACCGAAGGCGGTAGATTCCCGAACGAGTTTAGGGCAAGGATCAGTAGCGTTCATCGGAGATGCCGCCTACCAAGGTACAAGTCGCAAACAATGTCCGACATCGGGGATCAACGCCAACAAGGCGTTTTCCAGCAAATCAGGGAATGACTAGTCGCTTGAATGATCTCATATCAAGCTTATCGGATAACCTTAGTAGCCCCGCCTTCGCGGCCCCGTATCTGCCCGGCGCAGTGATATTGATTGGCCTTGGCTTCTTTGTCGATTATTCGCTTCACCATTTTAAAAGAAACGGATTCAAGACAAACTGCTTTGGATTATGGTGTTGAACAACTGTATGCGAAGGTTCCTGTCTGAACGGGTGCTCGGCGGTTATTTCACCGGTCTATTGCATCCATTCTTGCCTTACTGATATAATCGGGATAAGGAGTATACCCGTGGCATAAGGTATGTAAGCAAGCATCCATCCACTCTATCATATCAGAATGGCTTTTGACCGAGCAACCTGAAGCGTTTACATCGGGTAAGGTTCCTGACCATGTTTCTGGGCGAGTGCTTTCAAGAGTGCCTTGTCTGATGCTGATTAAGTCACGTTCGGACAAAAAGTGCTGTGATCCATCCTGATAAAAAAACCAACTATACGTAAATACCGACAGTAGCTTACCCGAATCTTTGTTGCAGACAATAAAGGTGCTTGCAGGACCGTACTGGGACTACTGGCTTGCCGATGATGGAATCTACAGGATTCAGATCATGGGCACAACATTGACCGTAACCACCATGGTTGCCGTGTTTATATTCATCTTCTTTTTCCTTGACCCCAGCCTGATAGGTGGCATATCCGGAGTGGTGCTGGGGTACGCCCTGGGCAACTGGTTATCAGGGAGGAGGGCGGCCAAGAAGCGGGCTCTTATCCATACATTCGAGCCAAATAGGCTGTCAGAATCTGGAGCAAGATACTCTAAACTACGGTGGGATGAAATTTCATCGGCGCGCCTGAAGGGGAGGGCGCTACATCTGATCGTGGATAACAGAAGAACCAAGGTGCCCATTCCATCATCCATTTCGGAGACTGTGAGAAGATTGGCCGAATCAAAGCTCGGTTCGAAATTCTCGTCTGAATGATGTCATCCCACTGTATTTGGAAGGATGTTTTGGCCAGTTATGCTGAATGAGTTTAAGTATTTGCAGATACAGAAGGAGGATTGGGAGTATGTCGACCGTTGTCAAGGTTAGGAACATAACCCCTCTTGCCGAGGAAATTGACCAGCTGTACAAGGAGCTAAAGCAGATCCCTATAGAGCTCATGGAGCGCGGACGGTTCGTCCCGATGAATATGGAGGATGACCCTGACATAACAACCTCTTACAATCAAGTGAAGGAACTCAACGCGGCGCTGGAAGCGTCTCAGGAGGATGCAACTCGCGCCTTTGCTGCTGCAAACAACGTGTTCAATGCGTACGGCTCGATCTTTCAGAACTTCGCGGCCGCTATACACAGCGTCAAGGGGGCGCTGGGCCTCTTGACTTCCCGTGTCGTGACCAAGCTGCAGGAGTTGATGGTCAGATTCTCTTCGATGGTCCACAAGCTTGTTTCAAATGCCATACAGATCATCAAGCATTTTTGTAAGGATCTCGGTATATCTTCATTCTCAATAACCGTGGGCTCCTCCCCTCCCTCCGTTACGGCCAGCTATGCCTACAAGTCCTCAAAATGAGTCCTTCAGCATGATTTACGGCTGGCGAATTCACCATGAAGGTCATGAGTTAGGTTTCTGGTCTCTCCCTTCTCCACGACCTCTACCGACGTGGGGGTGCCCAAGGGCCCGCTCAAATTCAAAGGCGGCAGATATCAAACCCATGTGACTGAATGCCTGGGGGAAGTTGCCCAGCGGTTCTCCTGATTCTGGGTCGACCTCCTCCGAGTAAAGCCCGAGGGGGCCACCAAAACTCACCAGCCTATCCATGAGCCTCTCTGCCTCTCGTAGCCTACCCATCCTTGACAGTACCGCCACCAACCAGAAGTTGCAAACCATAAAGGACCCCTCCTTCCCGCCAAGACCGTCGTCGATGCCGTATCTGTAAAGCAATCCGTTTTTCGACAGCTTCTTCTGGATGGCAGCAACGGTTCTTTGCATCCTGCGGTCGTCCGACCGGATGAAGCCGATCAGAGGGAGCAGCAGGAGAGACGCATCAGGCTCTCTTGTCTCATACGACATGGAGTAATATTCTGAAGACCGGTTCCACCCTTTCTGATCCACCTCCTCCCTGATATCATCCATTACCTCCCTCCAGCGTTTTGTGTCATCAAGATGACCCTTCATAGTGGCGATTCTGCATGCCCTTTCAAGCCCCACATAACACCATGCCTTTGTGTAAACATAATGCTGTCGCTTTCCCCTTATTTCCCAGATGCCGTTACCGTTCTTCCTCCAGTTATCGCATATGAAGTTGGCAATAGGTTTGACGAACCTGTAATAAGTTTCCTCACTGACACCCACCCCGAATCTATAGGAAAAATAAAGGGCGTCCAGTATGCAACCATGTGCGTCGAGCTGGAATTGTGCTGAAGCCGCATTCCCAACCCGTACTGGGTAAGAGCGCATGTACCCCTCAAGATGGGTGAGTTGCCTTTCAGAGATCTTGGTCCCGCCGTCTAACGTGTACATCAGATGCAGGTCCTTGTCAAGGGCGGGGTTGTTGTCGATCAGCCAGTGTATGTAATGTTCTGCCTCACTGTAAGACCCTAGCACGTGAAATGCCCAAAGCGAGAATGCAGAATCCCTTATCCAGGAGTACCTGTAATCCCAGTTTCTCCCGTACCCAACAGCCTCAGGAAGTGATGTGGTGGGGGCAGCTATCATCGCACCCGTAGGGGAATAGACAAGAAGCCTTAGGGTAAGCGCTGATCTAACCACTTCCTTTCGCCACCTTCCTGTATACTTCAATCCTGAAACCCATCTTCTCCAGTACCGCAGGGTCCTGGATAACTGAAGATCCGTGGAGTAGTTAGCCGCCCTTCTGGGCGTAGACTCCCCATAGCTGAGTATCATGTACACCTTTTCCCCCTTCTTAACGCTGAATCTTCCTGTTACCCTTCCCGCTTTGGAATTCAGCCTCTGAAGTGTGGAGCTGAACACCAGCTCCTCCTTCGAATTTTCGAAAAGGAAGCCGTCCTCATGTCTCGTAATATCGGCGGTGTATTTGCCATACCCGAACCTTGGCTCCAGGACGAGCCGCAGCTCCATTTCTCCGGACAAACCCCTTACTATCCTGTGAATTTCGGGCGGGGTTGACCAGACCTTCCCCGAGTGACAAGGCATGAAATCGACAACCTCCACTATTCCTTTTCTGGAAGTGAATCGGGTAGTAAGCACGTTGGTGTCGTCAAGGTAAACCTGCGTAGACATCGAAACTGTCGTGGGGGTGACAGTCCATCTTCCTCCAATTCTGTGGTCCAGAATGGCTGCAAACACGCTGGGTGAGTCGAATCGGGGGAGGCAACACCAGTCTACCGAACCGTCAAAACCGATCAACGCGCACGTCCTAGTGTTGCCTATTATTCCGTAGCCTGAAATCGGTTTGTAATCGCCTGAAAACGGCAGCTTGAACCCCACTCGCTTTTGCTTTAACCTTTGAGCCTGTAAGCCGTTGTCGCCTCCTGCAGTACCTCCTTTTCACGCCGGATTGCAACGTCGATATGACATTGCTTTGAGGTTTCGTATCCATAGTCCCCAAGTTTGTCTGCGCCGGGACCCAGCGCCTTAAGCAGAGAATCAGCCGCCGCCTTCACGTCCCCCGACGGAAAGGTGTATCCATTTGACCCGTTCACCACCAGCTCGCTGACCCCTGCCCCGCTGCTCACCACCACCGGTTTTCTGTGCATCCAGCCTTCAAGGACTGTGATTCCGAACCCTTCGAGCTTCGAGGTCAGCATAACAACCTCGGCCAGGGTGTAGGCAGCCTTTAGCTCTTCTCTGCTCGCGTGTCCTAGGAATACAACCCTATCATCCAGCTTGAGCTCCCTAACCAATTTTTCAAGTTCAACCCTCCAAGATGCTCCCTTGCCGTGTCCAAGTCCACCCCTTGTCGAGGAGGAGAAGCTTCCATTGCCGATAAGCACCAGCCTCACCTTTTCCCTCTTCGCAACTTCGGACACGGCTTTGATGGCTACATCTTGAGATTTTATCCTGTCCATCCTGGCCACCACCAGCACCATCCTTTCATTATTTTTCAGCTTCACCTTTTCCTTGAAAGAGGTCAGTGATTCCGCGCCGGGGGGCTGCTCCCAGTCTCTAGGGTCGATATAGGGATAGAGCTGGTACGCCCTTCCACGGTACTCTGATCTTATCAACCCCTCTAGGTCCCTTCTGGTGCTTACGACAACACCATCAAAACTTTCCATGGTCCTTACCACGAACCTCCTTGTAAATGAGCCCATGTTGTCGGGAGTGTAAGGTATGTGCCAGCGCATTATGGCGGGAGCCGGTGGCCCTATAAGCGTCCCTGTAACAAGTTGCTGAAAATCCTGGACATAATAGACATCTGTGTCCGATATGTAATCGAACATCTTCTCGGCGTTGGCCCAATTATATCTGGCGTACGCCCTGAATCCTTCAAGGGTCAGGTTAGCCGGCCCTAGACCATGTATTTCCGACCAGAGTCCTTCCTTGAACGTTGTGTACTCCCTGAGTTCCCTCTCTCCAATTTCAACATGAGATATGAGTATCCCGTCTGTTACAACACGTGGGGGATAGTTCACCCCAAGGCTCACCCACACAACCTTTTCAAGAAATCCCTCCTGCATCAGCTTCTTCACAGAAGGAAAGATGGTGGCTGTCACACCGCCTGGCGAATAGTCGAAGTCAACCCCCTCTTCTAGGTCACGAACATCAACCGGGTCAGAAAGGGACCCATATTTCTCGAGAAGTTCATCGTACCTGAGTTTGAAACGGATAAAGGGGGTCTGGCTGTTTACACAAATCTTCATGTCTGGATGTTAAATGTAAGGACCCCTTCTAAAAACCTTCGTGCAAATAATCCAATACGGCGGCTTCCCTTAGTTCGCGCCTGGCGTTTGAACCTGAGTCATCAAAATTCGGGGAAAAGTTGCTTTACAAGCTCCACCCAACCCGCTCCGTCTTCCTCTTTTGAAACATAATCTGATTTCTCCTTCAAAATTGGTACTGCATTTGCTACAGCGAGCTTGAGGTCAGCAACGCTGAACATGTCGACGTCGTTCTCTCCATCTCCTATACACACCACTCGCCTTCCTTGGGAGTTAGACTCTTGAATTGCGATGCTGAGACCAAAACGCTTGTCAACACTGGGTGGTAATACCATCACCCTGTCACGGTTATACAGTATCCTTACATCCAATCCAAAACTGAACTGTTCCAACATCGGCCCGAATTCTCTGGGCAACGAAACGATGATCTCCTCACACCCAACACCGAACTTCTCTATCAGCCGTCTTTTGACTTCAAGCCATCCTGGAGGAGAAAATACTATCCGTTTTCTTGGTTCATTTAACTGGACAATAGCCCCGTTTTCCAGCACCACTGCATCAAATAGCTCACCATCAATAACTTCCTGTTGCTCCTTCGCACATCTACCAGTAACAAGTATGAGTTTGACACCCATTGATCTGATTCTCTTCATTTCAGTTATTACTTCAGCGTTGACAGGTGCCTCTTTCATCTTGATGGTTCCGTCGAGATCGGTGGCGATCAAACTTTGCCCTGGCGCAAATTTATCACCGTGAAAGAGACTAAAGGTCAGTCCTTCATCATCCCCCCAGAATCGCTTCACATGGAATACTAAGAACTCTGACAGTATTCATGGTTCTGACCATGCCGAGAAGCACACTTTGCAACGACATAGAGACACCAAATGACCTGGGCGAGGCGACGGTAGCCTAGAAGATCTACATAATCCAGTGACACGTCCGTTCAAGGCCTGTAACGTGGCGGCCCGATGTAAATAAATTACCAATCACCTCATAACGCTGTTCTGCGAAGTATGGCCGTATCAACAATGATGTTGCCTACTAAAATTAGGGAGAGTATGGGAAGCAATATGAGCAACGTCGTATAAGGGTCGGTCTGTTCGATGGGTAACCATGGAATGGTAGCTGAAACCGGCATCAATCTGAAGGTTAGCGCACTAAGTGCAAGAAAGCATACAATATTGAATATGGACAGGAAAAGCTCGGTACCCAGAACACCAAGCTCGAGCATATCAAATATAAGGTATGCAAACACAACAGTTGCAGAGCCGAATACAATCACAGTTGCTCCAAGGAAGTAAATGGCCCCGCCTGCCACAAAGCAGCTAGCACCTACAAGAAAGGGCAGAACGTCCTTTCTTCCCCAGCCTTCGTTCGTTTTCCTTCTCATCCATATTTCTGAAAGGCTAATCAACCCCAAACTCACAAGAACCATGAAGTCTGTAACATTTATCAGAAAGTTCTGATTGCTGACAGCCAAAAGAAATATAGATGCAAGCGTAAACAGCCAAGAGAGCTTTGCTAGGGACCGCGGCATGTACCCATCTTCGCCCAAAGCTGCTAGATGCCTCGAAGCAGCGAGGAAGGCTGGCACGAACGTGGTCGCGGTCGCAATAAGAAATGCTACGGATACTATCAATCCCTGAAAGGAGCCCAAGTAATGAGTTGCAAGGTAAAGCGCAGGTATCTGCGCAGAGTCCACGGATGCAAGGCTTGGGTGAACCGAATAGACGGCTAGTGCATAAAATATGTTTATGGCCGCAGCTATTACAACACTTCCCACCATGGCCATTCCCAGGTAAGATGTCTTTGATACTCTGTATCCCCTCTTTATCCACGAAACAATCGGTATTGGCGAAGTTTCCAGTGCCTCCCTTTCCAAAGATTGTATCTCTTGGAATCCGAAAAATAAAAGATAAAGGTATCCTGTGTTTATAACAAGTGCAGCTGCCCAGTCTCCCTGTAGGTTAAGGTGCAGGAGACCGTCAATGTTCCACGAACCGAACGAGCCAAGCGCTTCTATATGGTAAAGTAAAAGCAGTATCATACCAAGGGTGAGTACTATCTGCAGTAATCCGGTGAGTTTGAGATATTTCTGTTCGAAAATGACATTTAGGATAGTCCAGCCGATGAAGAAAAGTGCAACCCCCCACACAATAATGGTAGATTCAGCTGAGCTCACCCCAAGCGATGAAAGAACTGGAGGCATCACCTCAAAATCGAATATTATGAAGATAATTTTGGAGTAGGCCGCCAGGGCTGTGTTTGCCACCCACATTGAGAGGCGCGAGATGAAGTAACGTGCGCTTCTGGTGCCGCACGCCAGTTTGGTGAATGATGGTCCACCAAGCCCCCCGAGGCCAAGCCTTTTGGATTCTACATACATGTTGGCATAAACCTTTGCCATGCCTACAGAAAGTACTGTAGCGATGACCAGGGAGAGCAGTGATATCAACTCATATTGCATTATGTTCTGGGGAATCAGAACAAACAGGGGTGACCCGAGAGTAGCGCCAAGCCCTATGCTCAGCATTGTACCGAAGCCATAAACCGGTTTTGTCCTTATTACAGCTGGTAGCCGCCCCAGCCTTACCACGAGGGATTCTGGAAGTGTTGCTATGAGCGCAAGACCAGAAACCGCGGCAGCTATCGATGCAAGTATAAGTATTGCATCGGAAGGAACTACACTCCCAGAACTTGAAACATATGATAGTTCATCGTACAGGTACACCAGAGAGTAAACTATCGATATAGTTCCAGCAACTGCGCCAGCGGATTTCGTCAGCAGTCCGGCCATTCTTCCACTGCCTCTAGAACCTTGGTTCATACTACAGATCACCAAACCAATTGTAGCTCACAGATATATCTGAAAGATTCGGTAACTTGTAATCATGCTCCCTGCTCGTTAGGAACCACGACAACAGCGACCCTCACCCGGAAGGTTCTATGGTCAACCCAGCTTCCTTCAGTGCAAACGAAGCCTGTCTCAGAGTCAGTACAGCTGCGAGAAGTAACAGTATTGCGAACACGAATTCAAGGATCTTTGTAACCAAAAAGAAGGGGCCTCCGCCATTGATGTATGCCAGCAAATGAACAAAATAAGAATATACTGCAGCAGGAACATCAAGCCCCGCCACGGCAGGAGCGAACAGTACCAGCCCACCTATTATCAGCAGGGCCGACAGGATCATCTCGCCGATCGCCACAAGAATATACCCTTTCCTCGAAAAACTTCTTCCTTTTCTGACCAGCTCCATGAACCTGTTCACATTGTCGTCGTGGGCTTCCCGAACCATTCGGTCTAGGGTCAACTTCGCCTGTCTATCAGACTGCTGAATTATCATAAAGCCCTTGATATCCAGCAGTAGTTGATTGACCATCGCCTCTGTCGCATCCTCGCTTTTGGTCACTTCGGGAACGGAACCTGTAGCTCCATGATATAGGCATTTTGACTGTGTTTTCGGTAAAAACTCGGTTTAACCTACGGCTTTAATAATCAGCACGTTTTTAGAACCTGGGGATGAGCACGAAGACTGGTGGTGCAGTAGAAAGAGATGCATCATCGCATCTCAAGTCTGTGCTGATGGACCTCATAGATTCGGTCAGATTTTCCCAGAACGTCAAGGATGCCCAAGCAAAGGCGAAGTCTTCTGAGGAAAGGCTTGAGCGCCAGTTAGATGAGCTTGAAGTACTAAAGACGAGTATAACGGATTCCCTTTCTGATGTAAAGTGGCTGGATGAGGCTTATAAAACAGAACTGAGCAAAAATATTTCAGGTTTCGTCAATGCGGCCATCGAGCAGGTCCGTGGCCGACTCAAGGCGAGGCTCAAGCAGGATCAAGAGGATTACAAGAACGCAACCGAATCTGAAAGATTGAAGGCCATAAAGAGCCTTGAAGCTTTTCTTGCTTCCAATCCTCTTCCCATAGTGGACAGCGTCATCACACTGAAGCATGACGAAGGTGCTTATGCCGCCCGGGCGAGGTACAAGACTGAAGGGGGGATTCAATATGAATTTTCACTTAGCTCGGCCGAGTCGAAACTGTTTCAAAACGACTTTTCTCTGAATGCGTTTGGCAAAGAGATAAAGTTACCTGTAAGGCTGAACAAAACCTGGCTCAGAAAGGAGCCGGGCGCGGGTTTCGAAAGGTTGGACCAGTACATCCTTGATAAGGCGGAAGTCTCTGGAAACCACATGGTTTGCAGTTTCGTAAGCAGGGAGTCGGAATCGACGGTCGACATTGTTTTTTCAAAATCTGACCAGGACTCTTTTGTTACCATTGAGTACCATGATGCGAAAGGGAGGGTGGATGTGACGGGGGAACCTTCCCTGAGCAAGCATCTCGACCTCCAAGCTGTGAAAAGTTCCATGGCGCAGCTGCTGTCGGCCATAGGGGAACTGGAGCACTCAAAGCTAGCACTTACAAGGCTAAAGATGGATGAACAGGATGTGCTGGAAACACTTGATTGCTATGGATTCATGCTAAAGGTGATAGAAATTCTCAAGCCGGAATTCGAGTCTTGGAAGGGGGCTCCTGTTGACAACGCCCTTCTCAAGGAAAGGCTCAGGCTCTTAGGAGAGAAGGCAAGACCGGTTTTAAGGGCGCTTGGGCTGTCCGAAGCAATACTCGCCGAAGCAAAATGGCAAACGGAAGGTATGGAATAGAATAGGGAAGCCTTGACTTGGAAATTTTATTGTGCTCATTATGACGTCCCCCGAGTTCCTTTTCTTTTTTACTCTTGACCAATTTGGTGGTTTTAGGCCATCTTGCTTATATCGTCCGTCAACGGCTTACGTGAGGAAAATCCTTCATCCTTAGCGTGCCAGTACATTATCCTCGGCTCCCCCAGCCTCCAGCACAGCCAGACTTCCCTGTCAAACATTTTGGCAGGAAAATCGACCAGACAAGTATCTATATCCTTTATCACACATCCGAATTCTTCAATTTCTTCTATCTGCCTGTAGAGATCTGAGAGTATTCTGTTGAGCTTGCGCTTCTGTCGAGAGAATTCGACAAGCGTCAAGTTATCACTGTCTCGAAGTGAATCCTGAGCCTTTTCTAGCATCCCTTTAATCTGAGTCAGATGCCTGAGTGCATCAGAAAGCCTCGGAATAACAGCATCAGCTTCCTGAGGGGTGAAGTATCCGCCTGCCATATAGCGCCAGACTTGGGGTGAGCTTGCCTATAAATATAAAAAATCTGGGCATAAACATACATCTACGAACCTCGGGTGGCTAAATATCGGCTAAAGACATATTAGCGCCCACTTCTCGCGCCTATGTGAGACATATGGAAACGTATGAGGGTAAGAGTGCCGAGCTAACCATCAGGCTCGGGGCAGCAGCGGGCGACGGTATACAAAGTGCCGGAGAGATGATGATGAAAGTGCTAGCCCGCAGCGGCCTGTACATATCTACCTACAACGGGAATCAGTCACTGATAAGAGGGGGACATGTATGGTTCCACATTCACGCGGGTACCAGAAAGGTCTACTCGTTGGGATACGGCATAGATTTCCTTGTGCCCCTGACCCAACTGGCATACGACCAGCATTTTGAATCGATAAACGAGGGGGGTGCTGTGATATATGATCCATCCGTGGTCAAGGTGCACGACCTTCAGGCCGGAGTGAATGAGATACCCGTTCCACTCGGCGAGATAGCGCTGAAGTACGACAAGCGTCCTATCATGAAGAACACGGTAAGCCTGGGAGCTTTGTCCTCAGCCTTGGGAATAAAATTCGATGTACTGGCGGGTGCCATAACGGACCAGTTTGGCAGGAAAAATCCGGGTGTAGCCGAAAGTAACATCAAGGCAGCCAAGGAAGGTTACGAGATTGTTTCTAAGGCGAGCGGTCCGCTCGTTACCTTTAATTATGATTATTCCAAGGTTAAGCCAGTTCTCACAGCAGACTACGCTCTCGCGCTTGGAGCGGTAAATGCTGGGTGTAGGTTCTACGCAGCGTATCCGATGTCGCCAGCCAGTCCGATTGTTCACTGGATGGCCTCACACGCCAAGCAGCTTGGTTTGACGGTCTTCCTCGGGGAGGACGAAATATCTGTGATGAATGCTACGATAGGTGCGTCCTACGCGGGGGCGAGGGCGATGTGTGCGACGAGTGGGGGCGGATTTGCGTTGATGCAGGAAGCGGTTGGCGAGGCTGCAATGACAGAGACACCGCTTGTGGTTGTGGACGTAATGAGGGCCGGTCCTTCTACCGGTTTGCCTACCAAGACCTCCCAGGGTGACCTGAACATGATGCTCGGGATTTCTCAGGACGACTTTCCAAGGGTTATCATCGCTCCAAGAGACCCAGCAGAATCCTTCTACACAGCGGAGAGGGCATTCAACATAGCTGAAAGATACCAAGTGCCGGTAATCATACTGCTTGACTTCGCCATAGGGGACGGCGGTTATGCAACTGTGGAAGACCTAGACCCCACGTTTACCATAGATAGGGGGAAGATCGTGACAACCCCGTCCCCAGACATGGTTTCGGGAGGATGGTTCAGAAGGTTCGCGCTTACAGAGGACAACGTGTCACCACGATCCCTGCCAGGGACACCTGACCTGATGTTCGTTGCAAAGACAGATGAGCACGACGAATGGGGGCACGACCTTAGTGATGTCAATTCAGGCCTCAAAGAGTACCTACCTATTCGTGTCAAGATGCATGAGAAGAGGATGAAAAAACTTGAATCAATAAAGAAGGAACTAAAGCTTCCCGAGATCTTCGGCCCCTCGGGGGCTGACATAACGATTGTGACCTGGGGGTCATCGGCAAATCCTGCAAGGGAGGCTGTTCAAAGGCTGAGAATGCAAGGGGTAAGCGTGAATTCGCTAGAATTCACAGACCTTTATCCCATTAATGAGACTGAGGTGAGAAAGATACTTCAGGTCCCGGGTAAGAAGGTGGCACTCGAAGCAAACTACACAGGCCAGTTCGAGATGCTGCTGAGAAGAGAGGTTGGTGTTACGATGGACGCGCATATAAGAAAGTACGATGGCGAGCCGATATATCCATCCGAGGTGGAGAAAGGTGTGCTGAGCCTGAGAAAGGAGGTGCACGCAATTGTCTGATCTTAAGGAGTTTGAAAGCGATACAAGACCTGATTGGTGTCCCGGCTGCGGCGACTTTGGTGTGCTCGCTGCCCTGAAGGATGCGCTCGTCAAATCCGGCAAGAGGCCAAACGAAGTAGTTGTTGTATCCGGAATTGGCTGCTCTTCAAACCTGCCGGGTTACATAAGAACATACGGCTTTCATGGCCTTCATGGAAGGCCGGTTCCTGTCGCAGTCGGTATAAAGAATGCAAATCCATCACTTACGGTCATTGCGACAGCTGGTGATGGCGATGAATACGGGATAGGGTTCAACCACGTCGTGCACGCAGCGAGGAGAAACGATGACATCAAGCTGATAGTGATGAATAATGAGATTTATGGATTAACAACCGGCCAACTTTCGCCCACATCAAAGCTGGGACAGAAGACGAAGACGTCACCCGACGGAAGCATCATTTACCCTTTGCAGCCGCTGCCTACGATTTTGGGGGCAGGTGGCACATTCATAGCAAGAACCTTCTCTGGAGATCCGAAGCATATGTCCTGGGTGATCCAAGAGGCCTTAAAGCACCGTGGTTTCGCACTCATTGACGCCATAAGCCCCTGCGTCACATGGTACAACATTTATGACGAAGTCAAAAAGCTGTTCTACAGACTTGAAGACAGAGGGTACAATATAACAGACCAAGAAGCAGCCTTCAAGGCCATGAACGACCCACAAGGGATACCAACGGGAATATTCTATAGAACAGAAGAAAAACCCACCTTCCAAGAAAGGCTTGTTGAGATAAACGGTGGAACCATACCAGTGAACTCGGTCAAGCCTCTCGACAGGAACGTAGCGCTTGAATTAATTCAGGAATTTGCGTAGGCCGGTGCATATGTCTCTACGGATACCCTATTCGGAATTCAGGGAGTACATGGACAAGAGAAAAGACTCTTACAGCGTTAGGGAAGCCGGGTCTGCCGTTGTTGTAACGTTTAATGGTTCATCCCCGATGGTGGTTGAGAAACTCGGAAAGCCGGTGATGGTTACCATAACTGCAGAGAGGATTGGGGAAGAAATAATCTTCAAAGGTATGAGGGTTGCGGTAGGAGATGAAAATTACGAGGCTAGTCCCTCGTCACTCGAGAGCTGGTTGATCGAGATCACTGGAAGGTTACCCTTATAAAAACGCAATGGCGTCTCGACACGATGAATGTCGTGAAATCCGATATTCCTTCAGGCAGCCGCGGCTCCCTTGAACTGCCCTTCTTCAGGACCATCTTCTCCCTCGTCTTCTGAAACAGAATCTGTCAGCTCCTCGAGAAAAAGTTCTGTGAGGACGCGTATGCTTGCAACCTGCGCTCCTATCTGCCTTCTGGTTTCTGCCGAACTTTCTGGTTCCTGAAGGCACTTCTTTGCCATCGCTATAACTCCATTGCACCTGGTAATCAGGTCGTGAAGCCTGGGAGCGAGCTCAGGCCTAACGCTATAAACGTCGCCCAGCATCCCCTCTAGAACTTCCTTATACCTGCCTATGTCAGTCGCGATCTCCTTTGCGAATTCGTCGACGCCCTCCATGCCTGCGACTTTGATGTACTGTTCCTTAAACGTTCTATCATCCTAATTTGTTGACCTTATCGTTAACATAATCGATACCAAGCCCTTCGCAGACCTCGGTTTCTGAAGAATCGACGAGTTTGCAGACTAATCATAACTTATCCCTGACCCAAAAACTCGCCATGCTCCCAGGGGAATATCACCCATGCATCTGTTGTTCCCACAAAGTAATCGGGTAGAATCTTGCTCCATGGTTTACGATACAGCACCGCTGTTTTTAGCCTGACCGGGTTGTACTTCTCCCTGAGGTAGTTGATGAGTGTAGATAGGGTTTCACCCTCGTCTACAAGATCGTCAACAAGCAACACATCCTTGTTCTTTGCGTCAGATGTGAGTGTCGAAAGGATCTTCACTTCAGACCTCCTACCCTGTTCCACATACGATTTTACGTTTATGAAATCGACTGGCAACCTTAGCCTGTCGGCGACAACCATGGAGAGGGGCACCCCTCCCCTTGCAACTCCGACAACGAGATCGAAGTGGGAGCCATCCCTTTTGATCTTATTGGAGAGCTCCTCTGCAAGCGAACCGAATTCTTCCCAACCGATGACCTGCCTTAAGGTTCCACCTGATTTCTTTGACTTTTTCAAAAGATTGCACTACCGCGTGTGCGCAAAGGTTTGACCCTTCAGGTACTAATCCTTTTTGCGCTATAATATGGTCCTATTTATAGAATCTCTATGGAGGCCACCTCAAGTGTGTCCCTTCAATAAGATGGTTTGCCGATTTAATTTATGAGTAAGTTCGTCGAACATCGTCGATTTGGTCGACACGGACGTTGGCCACCCGACGCACAGTGATCTTTATCCTGTCGGGGTCCTCTAAGGTTTTCCCGGCCAGGGTAGAACTGTTTCCAACAGTTTCATCCAAAACAACTGTAAATCCTGCAAGACCAAGGTATCCATCCTGCCATCTGCGACCGCCTAGGCTCTCCCATGTATTCAAACCGATATGGTGGTGGTAGCCGTGAAAGGACAGAAAGGCAGCAGAATGCATCCGTTGGGTCACATCGAAGCCTATAGTACTCGTGTAAAAATCAACTGACCTTTGTAAATCAGTGACCTTGAGATGAATATGACCAATCTTGGTTCCTTCGGGCATCAAGTTGTCAGCTTCCCCCTTCCTCTTCGAGGCGGCTTCACGAATTAGGGAATCTATGTTGAGTGGTTTTGTGACCATCTTTATTCTGTTGTTATCATCCTTCTCCCACATTTCGAACGGCTTGTCAGAGTATATCTCTATACCGTTGCCTTCAGGATCCGAGAGGTAAAGAGCTTCGCTTACCCCATGGTCAGCAAAGCCTTCAAATGGAATTCCATGCATACCCACACTTAGATAGGTTTCTCCCAGGTCCGCTCTGTCAGGGAGTCGTATCGCAAAATGGTAAAGGCCTGCCATAGATCGCTCGGGGAAGTTGCTCCCCTTCGACTCGATCAGCTTTAATAAAGTGCTGTTTTGTGTACCTAACTCAGCTACATTAGTGCCGTTGCCCGTCTTCTTACGTCTAAGTCTGAGACCCAACTCCTGGTAAAAGTTCATTTCCGCCACAATGTTGTCAACCAGAAGCGACACATCGCCTATTCCAGCTTGGGAATTGGTGTTTCCCAATGTCATCACCAAACCGCCAGGAACGCGGGTAATTCAGAGGAACTCCACTTCATAAGTTTCATAATGTAACCTAGTAACAATGGGAGACTGTATTTATCGGTTTCTGTCCTGTTTCCCCTTTCAAATACAAAATACAGGTGAAGGCTGCTTCAGAGTTGAGCCAGCTTGTCCTAAGATCGTGGGTCCTGGTAGAACCTTCGAATCCTACTGATATATAGCGTAGATTTCGGCACGTCCCTTAGTGGATCAAGGGACTTATTCGGAAGATTCTAATTCAGATAAACTTAGCAAACGATATTAGCAAGCGCAGTCAGACGAATTTTGTTTATGACCCAGCCAGAAATAAATGAACAGGAGAAAGTTCCCCCAGGTCAGAAGTATATCAAGAGTTTCATCTACTACGCCGCCCTCGGGGTCCCCCAAGTGGACCTGAACAGATACAGGCTGACCATATCTGGAAATGTGAAGAAGAATCTCTCTTTTACTTACCAAGAACTTACGAGCTGGAAGCAGGTCACTGTAGCTAAGGACTTTCATTGCGTAACAAGCTGGAGCATAAAAGGGACTGTCTGGGAAGGGGTTCCGATGTCTGAACTCTTCAATTTGGCAGGTGCATTTACTGACACGCGATGGGTTATGTTCAAAAGCCTTGATGGATACACCACACCTGTCCCCTTTGAAGATGCTTCAAGCCCACAGGCTATAGTAGCCCTTAAACTCAACGGCAAGCCACTTGAGATTGAAATGGGTTTTCCGGCCAGACCTTTCATTCCTCACCTTTATGGGTGGAAATCTGCGAAATGGCTCACTGAGATTGAATTGCTTAAAGAGTATGTGGATGGATACTGGGAGGAAAGGGGTTATAACGAGAGGGGTAATGTATGGGAGGAGGAAAGATTCAAGAGCTGGGGAAGGCACTTAAGGCGCAGTGTAATTGGACGCTAAGCTAGAGGGCTAGGGCCGCAAAATCGTATTAGGTAACCTATACAAAGGTAGGCATTAACTGTCTTTCATAGTAAACATGAAGATATATTTCATCATAAAAACTTTACAGCGAACAGTGTATTCCAGCGTTAAATTGAGGAGTATGACACCACGAACAATTTGTGTTGACCTTCACACAGTATGTTAAATGGTTGAGTACGAAGGGCTGAGGGTAAGAGGTGGAGCCGTAAGCCCGAAGTAGCCCATGTACTGATTAAAATTCTGCTGGAGTTGTCTTTGCAGGACCCCTTTGCATAACCTGAACAAACCTCAAGCTCAGGTTATCGGGAAGTGATTCAATCTCTGTTCATTACGGGCAGGTCAACAAAACTATTTGGATAAAGCTTTGTGAGAATCTTTGCATCAAACTTCAGTATATGTTTCTCTGATCCCCCGCCTGCATACACCATTTTCTTCCTCATAACCTTGCTATCCACAAAAATACGCACTCCCTGCTTAACCCCCATAGGTGGGACTCCTCCTGCGGGGTATCCTGTGAATCTCAAGACTTCGTCTCGTGTTGCAAGCCTTATCTTTCTACATCCGATAAGTCGAGCAAAGGTGTTTTGCTGAAGCTTGTGCTCCCCACCCATAATTACTAGGATCGGTCTACGGTTTTTGTCCATAAAAAGAACAGATTTTACTATGGAATCCAAGGGTGCTTCAAGAGAGCTGGCGGCTGATTCGGATGTTGCGCCCGAACCCACTTCAATCACTTCTCCTTCAATTCCATTTGCTTTCATGTACTTCCTGAGTTCCTCCGGCCCAAAAACCTCGCTTTCTTCGCTCACCAACTCAACCCTCTCCTCCCATCATCAAAACTCTGGACCCCCCCTGGCCCTTTTCTACTCTGTATACGTGGTCCGCCATCCCCTCCAACTCCCTCTCATGAGACACAAGAATAACCTGCTTGCAATTCAATGCCTTCAAGATATCCCTCATCTTGGAAAGTTGTTCTCTGCTGAAACCATCGGTCGGCTCGTCAAGTATCAAAAGGTCTCCTGCTCCTGTAGTGGCTTCCTGTTGAACGATCACGTTTAGCGCAAGCCTGTAAGCAAGAGCTATACTTGTTCTCTCACCGCCAGAAAGGGCATCGTACTCCTGCTCGAAGCTCTGCCGTTCAAAAATTGGTGTAAAATCTTCGTTAACACGCACCCTCACATCTGGGTCGTCTATCAGAGCGGAAAAGAATCTTTGAAATTCTTGGTTGAATCTAGAGTTCATCTCTAACATTATCTGCCGCTCAATCATTTCAACTGTTGGTCGGAAGTACTCGGATAGCCAAATTTCATACTCCTTAAGTTTAGCCGCCCTTTCTTGCGCATTTCTCATCTTATCAATCTCAATCATCAACGACTGACTTCTCGAAGCCTTCTCGTCCCTTTGCGTCTTAGCCCTGGTCAATGCGTCAACCGCTTGCTTCCAGACGGACTGGGCCTTTGACACTTCAGAGTCCAGCTGTAAAATCTGCGTCTGAACAGCTTCGAACTTTGAGGCTTGGTCCAAGGCTTCGGCCAGGTTCTTCCGAGTCAAGTCAAGTTCCTCCAAATACTCCTTTATCCTTTTCTCGTGTGCATCAATCCTTGATCGTATGTCTTCGCACTCCTTTTCGACTCTCTGGGCGTTCCTTCGTTCTTCTTCGTATGCCCTTATCTCCTTGAGACTTTCGTTAGCCTTCTTTAACTCTGACTCGAGTGACGTTATTTCTTGGTCAATCTCTTCGATTTCCTTCCGAATGTGCTCTGCCCGTTCACCAAAGGATGAAGGGTCTATGGTCTGACCACACGTAGGACAAACTCCCTCCCTTATCAGCTCAGTGGTATCTCTCAGGCGCTGCTCCATGCTTCCTCTCTGTTCTTTTTTATGTGCAATCGAGCGTCTTAGCTCCTCAACCCTCTCCTCCATCTCCCCAGAAGTGAGGGTCTCTGGTTTATGGAGCAACCTGAAAGAAGCCACTGCGGCTTCCTTTTCTATAAGCAATTTTGCCTCCCTGTTACGAGACTCTTGTTCTGTTTGAAGCATCCTTTCGACCCTCGCGATTCTTGTCTTCAGATTTGGAATCTCGGCCGAAATCTCCTGGATTCTTCCTCTATCCGCCTGGAGCTGTTTCTGTTTCTCAGTCAGCTCGTTCAGTTTCCTGTTCGCTTCCCTCTCGGTTCGCTCAAGCTTTGGGAGATCCTCCTCAAGTATCCTTATTTCTTCTTCAAGTGACTGTCGCTCCTTCTCTTTCTCTTCTAGCTGTTCACTTTCGCCCAGCAGCCTGCTTACCTGGTTTCTTACCGTCGCTCGAAGGAGATCTGAATTGTCAGCAGCCACCTTATATTCTTCAACGCCGAAGACCCTTCTGAGGGTTTGTAACCTTTCATCAACCCTTCTCTGCACTATCTCCTTCATCTGCTCCTGTGGCGTGAAGATTGCGAATCTGTAGATCAGACTCTCAGCCCTTGGATTTGATGGCTCGTTGAACTGCAAAATTTCGATCACTCGTGATTTCAAATCCGAGGGGGAAAGATTCTCTCGTCTACCATCATTGATTATGTAGCAATCATCCTGAATGATGGTATTCTTCCTTCTTTTTAAACCCCTGTGAACTTCGTATAATTTTTCCCTCTCACTGAACCTTAAACTTACGAAACCCTGATCTCTTCCCTCGGTTAACAGATACGAACCTGACATATCACCGAAACCGAAGAGTGCAAATTCGATTGCGTAGAGTATCGAGGACTTGCCTGAGCCTATATCTCCTTCAAAAAGCGTGATCCCTTTGGGAAACTCCACCTTCGTTTCTCCTTCAGAATAGCTTCTGAAGTTCGAAAGTGTCAGGCTTTCCAGTATCATATTAAAATCACTTATCCAGTCCAAGAACGGCTGAGCCGGCCTTGGTTATTCTTTCTTCGTAATCTCCCTTCGTCTCATTCTCCCTCCTAGACTCCCTTAGAGACCTGAGAAGGTCTATCGATAACCTCACCCCTGCATCCCCTTTGAGTTCGGGTCTTGAGACTTTTACCGATTTTATCTGCTGGCCGAAAAGCTCCTCCTCCGTCTCGGCTTTTGAGCGCCTTGCTTCAACAATTTTCATTTCCTTTGAGGTCAACTGGTTCGAGTTGACAAGGATGTATCTTGCGCCTCTTTCCATCAGTTCCTTTCTAACGGTTGAGATATCCAACTCGGTTGTTTTCCCTCCTGATAACTCCCCGTATACCCGCAACAGCACGATCCTGCTATTAACCTCCCAGGAACCGGCCAGTTGACGCAGCTCTCTTCCTGCCTCAAGAGGATTCATCCCACCCGCGTCAAACTGGAATTCAACGATTTCACATGTCGTAACTGGAACAAAATCCACGGCCTTAACCTCGTCTTCGAATTCTACTATGTACATTCCCCTTTTTTCTCCTCTTGCTACAGGTTCAAGATCTCTGTAGTCCCCCCCAAACAGAGGACCAGGGTATGCGATGTTGGGTCTTCCCGGCAAAGAGGTAAGAGACCTTGCATGTACATGCCCACCCGCATAATAGTTGAACCCTTCGGGAAGCATTGCAGCAGGCATCGCCCCCATCTCAGATAGACCGGACGGCTTCAGTTCTTCTATAGCTCCATGAAACACAAATATTTTGAACCCAGCTTCTGCAGAGAGCTCAGAAGCTTCCAGTGATGCGTAATCCTCTCTGTCCAAGGAAAGCCTCTTACCAGATAGACCACACAGTTTAGCTCCTGTAGGATCCCTCAAAAACCGTAGATGCAACCTGTCTCCAGTTCGTTCTGTTAAATCGACCTTCTTGAACAAGCCAGCGCTTTCGAGCACATCCACTATAGAAGCATAGTTGGGACTGAAATCATGACTTCCATACACAACGTAGAACCTGACGCCTCTTTCCACCGCTGAACGGATCTTTGCAACGGCTCTCTTTACTGACTGAAGGTCGGGGATGTTTGAATCAAAAATGTCCCCAGCCATCACCACAAAATCTATACCTCTTTCAAGACACACGTCTATCGCGGTTTCGAATGCCTCCATAAGCGGCTCCTTGAGCTCATCTTGGCGAAAGGCTCCAATGTGAATATCTGACATGTGTGCAAACTTTGGCAATGTGGTCCTACCGTAAATCTGTACTCTCTTAAACGTCACGGGGGGATTTATATCCGAATTTGAAAAGAGGAGGGACTGGAGCTTTGACAGATGCCGATATCAAAGGTTGAAGTATTTTGTTCCGTGTGTGGTAGACCGCGCGAAGATGAATTATCATTCAGATGCTCGTGTGGGGGACCGTTTGACATCAGTAGGAACTTTCCTTTTGCAATGCCCACCACAGATAGCAATACGTTGAAAAGATACGTCCTCAATTTCCCCTACATCAACAAAGATAAAATCGTTTCTTTAGGGGAGCAGGTTACCCCTCTTGTTCGTTTTAGGGACAATGCCTTGTTCAAACTTGATTATATTTTGCCAACTTTCTCGTTCAAGGACAGAGGTTCAACCGCTTTGATCTCCTCGCTGCTTTCCTCACCAGCACCTCCTCGTGAGGTGAGAGAAGATTCCTCAGGAAACGCCGGGGCAAGCATTGCGGCGTACTGCGCGAGGGCGGGAATAAGATGTAGAATATTTGTACCAGTAACCGTATCTGGACCAAAGGCACAGCAAATAGAAGCGTACGGGGCTGACGTGGTAAAGATACGAGGAACGCGTATCAGGGTCGCTGAGGAGGCCATGAAGGACAAAATTGCAAGTGTCTACGTGGGTCACGCCTGGCATCCGTATTTTCGTGATGGGATCAGGACCTTGGCATACGAAATCTGTGAGCAGTTGAACTGGGATTCTCCTGACTTCGTCTTTCTGCCCGTATCGGCAGGAACACTCTTGCTTGGGTTACTGTCAGGTTTAAAGCACATGCTGGCCTCTGACGTCATATCAAGGATGCCAAAGGTCGTGTGTGCTCAGACAGAGGCGGTCTCTCCCCTTCATCACAGGTTAAACGGTAAAAAATACAACCCCCCCGCCACCTTGAATTCGGTTGCAGACGCGTTGGTGTCCGTAAATCCTCCGCTACTCGAATTGATGACCAAAGAGTGCAAAGACGCCAAAGTCAGCAGCGAGTCAATCTCAGAGGAGGAAATAGTGAATTCCTGGAGGGAGCTCTCATGTTCTGGATTCTTCGTTGAGCCCTCTTCGGCCGTGGCCTTTGCTGCCTACAGACGATATCATGAGCGCGGAGTACTTAACGACAAGACCTCGGTAGTGGTGCTGACAGGGGCCGGTCTGAAGAGGACAGGAACGATCGCGTAATAGTTTTTGGACTTACTCTCTGAATATTTTAGTCTGAAGAAGTTTTTTATGTTTGTTATTATCTAGTCGGGTGCTTACAGTGGAACCGAGAAACACTCTGAGTAGTAGAAATCGATGGAGGTCACAAGAATTTGAGGATCAGGCTCTTTGTATTCGTTGCAAGCACAGTTCTGAAGGCTGGAGGATCAGAAGGCTGTTCATTGAGGATGAGGTAGGGAGTAGACACATCACTATGATAAACAAGTTCCCTCCAAAGACATCATCAAAACCTTGCAAGACAAAAGGCCATACTTCTATCTTGCTATCCTGCTCTACAACCTCTGGGTGATATGAATGACTGTGAGAGAAGGATGATTAGCCGCAACCTAATCGATTAAAGCCGCGCGCCATCTTGACATTAAATCTGTCACTTATTCCGGACACAGAAGGGGTGGGATAGGGTTACGAGATATGTGAATTTTTGATCTCTTGTCACAGAAAGGGACTGTTGCCCCCTGACCCCCGTAAGGTTAAATACCAACCAACAAGGGTGAGAAGCATAGGCCCGGAAGGGACCCGTACCCCATTTCCAGCGTAGTCACCCCGTGGTCAAAGCCCGTAGGGCGATCCGAACGAAGGTGATATGAATGTCTGTTCCGCTGGAAAGGGTTGACGAATGCATATGGGAAATCCCCAAGTCCTACAGCAAGGTAATGAGAGTCCCAGCAAGGATATTTGCGGACGAGGTGCTGATAAAAAAGATGAGGGAGGACAGAACTCTGATTCAGGCTGCAAACGTAGCATCCCTTCCCGGTCTGCACAAGTACTCCATTGCACTGCCGGATGCCCATGAAGGTTATGGTTTTCCGATAGGGGGTGTGGCTGCAGAAGACTCAGAAGAGGGGGTCATATCACCGGGGGGTGTCGGATACGACATCAACTGCGGTGTGAGACTCATAAGGACAAATCTTACCATCTCGGATGTAAGACCGGTTCTTGCCGAGCTTCTTGAGGAGCTTTACAGAACAATCCCCTCTGGGGTCGGAAGCGAAGGTAAACTTCACTTTACCCCTGAAGGGCTGGACCCCGTTGCTCAAGACGGGGTTCATTGGGTAGTTTCGAAGGGGTACGGATGGCCGGAGGACATCAAGCATGCGGAGGAGACGGGTAGGCTTGACTGGGCTGACCCTTCAAAGCTGACGCAGACAGCCCGTAAGAGGGGAAGCAACCAACTGGGCACGCTCGGCAGCGGGAATCATTTTGCGGAGGTGGAGATCGCTGACCAGATATTTGATGAAAGGGCTGCAAAAGCTATGGGGATAACCCAGAAGGGTCAGGTTCTTGTACTCGTGCACACGGGTTCTCGGGGATTCGGACACCAAACCTGCAGCGATTACCTCCGTGTTATGGAGGAGCTTATGCGAAGGGTCAACCTTGTACTTCCCGATAGGGAACTGGCAGCTGGTCCAGTCAACGCAAAGGAAACAGAAAACTATCTTGGTGCGATGGCAAGTGCCGCGAACTTTGCCTGGGCGAACAGACAGGTGATAACTCACAGGATAAGGCAGGCCTTTTCAAAGGTCTTCAGGCAGGACCCAGAGAAGTTGGATATGCACCTGATATACGATGTTTGTCACAATATTGTGAAGAGGGAAGAGCACGACATTGATGGCAGCAGAAGAACTGTTTATGTGCACAGAAAGGGGGCTACACGCTCCTTTCCTCCAGGGTCTCCCTACATTCCGGACGACTACAGGGAGATAGGGCAGCCTGTACTGATCCCCGGAAGCATGGGAACCGCTTCTTGGGTGCTGAAGGGAGGTAAGAGAAGTATGGAGTTGACGTTCGGAAGCGCGGCGCACGGGGCCGGTAGATTCATGTCCAGGGCCGCGGCAAAGAGAAAACACGAATATAACGAATTGGTGGGTGGATTAAAGGGTCGAGGGATAATCGTGCGAGCCTCGAGCCGTGATACTGTGGTCGAAGAGTCTCCGGATGCTTACAAGGATGTCGACAAGGTTGTGGACGTTACGCACAGCCTTGGCCTCGCACTAAAGGTTGTGCGAATGACACCGGTCGGCGTGGTAAAGGGTTAATCATGGCTTATTTTTATAAGTGAACCACACAACCCGGATGCGAAGAGGTTTGTCTGAACCACTCGAAGGCGCTACAGGTGAGCAAGAGGAAGAAAAACCTCCAGAGGTGACTTTCAAGGGTTTGCTGAGTGGGTTCAGGGTTATAGTAACCAAAGATGACTCGACAGGCGAGCTTCTAAAGAGAGGACTTGGTGACGAGGAAGGCGATTCTGTTACCCTTAGACCTTACGAGGCCATGTACCTAATGCGTCTGAACTGGCTACAAGTCACAGACAGAGATGGGAACCCGGTCACGTTTGAGCAGCTGGTCGGTAGGAGTCTTTCAGAGAATAAAAGAGGATGGACGAAGTTTCTGGTCTATAGGGACCTTAGGTCCAGAGGGTACGTGGTTCGGGAGGGATATGGTATTCGGTCTGACCTCCGAGTGTACGCGCGTGGGGATTACCCCGGTGGGGCCGCCAAATACACCGTGATACCAATAAACGAGGGAGAAAAGATAGCCCTTTCCGAAATGATCAGGATGATAGAAACTGTCTACAGAATGGGGAAGGAGCCAATAATCGCTGTAGTTGAGAGACGAGGAGAGATAATATACTATCGTGCGTCTAAAATGAATTTTGCAGAGAACTGACCTATTTATGACGATCTTACCCTACCTCAGGCTGATCAGGCCGCCAAACTCTCTCATGATAGGACTTGCTGTCTGGGTCGGAGAGGCTGTGGCTTCATCCCGGCTACCGCTTGACGCGGCCACCATCTTCGGATATCTGACCGGATTCTTTATAACCGCTTATTCCATGGTAATAAACGATATTTTTGACATTGAAGTGGACAGGGCGAATCAATCGTCTAGGCCGCTCGCCACCGGTTCCGTGAGTGCTAACCGCGCACGAGTCTTCGCCGTCCTGCTACTCCTCGTTGGGCTTCTCTTTTCCTTGTTTACAGGACTTGGAACCTTCGCCATCGCTGCGGCGTTCGCATCACTCTCTGCCATATACAACTGGAAGCTCAAGGAGAGTGGCCTGCCGGGTAACGCCGCAGTTGCTTTATCCATGACGATCCCATTCATTTACGGTGGTCTGCTTGTTGGCAGGGTGTTTGACCCAATTCTTGATGCTATGGCGTTGACGGCTTTTTTTGCGGGTGTCGGGAGGGAGGTGGTAAAGGGTATAACCGACGTGGAGGGGGACGCCCTTAGGAACGTGAAGACTGTTGCCCGAACCAACGGTCCGAAAGCCGCATCGATGTTGGGGGGATTACTCTTCATTCTCGCGGTTGTAACCAGTTTGGTACCTGTTATTCTGGGGGCCGTCGGCACAGTGTACAAGCTAGTGATAGGGGCGACAGACATTCTGTTCCTGGCGCTGGCTGTTTTGATAGCTAGGGATTGTTCAAGATCCTCCGCCAGAAGAGTGAAGACAGGTGCCCTGTTCGGTATGTTTCTAGGCCTTGTGGGCTTTATTCTACAGGGGTTGTTGGGGTAGTCCCACTTGATGTGGTCAGAAAAGCATCGGCCGAAGAGGCTGGAGGAAATGGTTGGAAATGAGGACGCGCGCGCAATGGTGTTCGACTGGCTGCTGAACTGGAAAAGAGGCATGAAGCCTCTTCTTCTTGTCGGTCCCCCAGGAGTAGGCAAGACAACTATGGCCTACGCGGCAGCGGCGCAGCTAGGCTACTCTGTCATAGAGCTCAACGCAAGTGACCAGAGGACAAAGGGTGAGCTTTCACACTCCTTCGCGAGTGTCCTTTCAGGGAGCTTGTTGCAGGAGAACAGGCTTTTGCTTCTAGACGAGGTGGACGGGCTTTATGGAAGGGCGGATTTTGGGGGGCTTGAGTACCTTTCTGAGCACCTGGAGGAGCTTCCGATTCCGGCCATACTCTGCGCAAACGACCCTGAATCTGATCAGGTCAGGAAGCTATCGAAGAGGGCAAGGCTGGTAAGGGTCAAGAGGGTACCTTCCAGGCTGGCTGAGCTTTATCTGAGGAACGTACTTGATAAGGAAGGGAAAAGACTTCCAGAAGAAGTAATAATCGATATAGTTTCTGCAACCAGAGGGGATATGAGGGCGCTGCTGAATGCAGCCCAGTCGACAACCGGATACGACCAGACTGTTTACATCCGCGCTCCGAGCTATACCGTGGCCGAGGCTGTAAACGGGGCGTGTAACTCAACCAATTTAGAGGAAGCGCTCGTATTTCTGCAGGAATGCGACGCAGACCAAGACGAAAAACTGATGGGGTGCTATTATACTATTGTGGGTTCAGCCTCACTTACCCCTGAGAGGCGTCTCAGAGCGCTGAGAGGTGTCGCTGAAGCAGCACTTCTTTTACGCCGCATAAGGTCCACACAGCAGTGGCGGCTTCTGAGGTACTTTGATAGAATGCTTGCAGGAGCTGTTTACGGATTGAAGGTGTCGTATTCAGACGACCCCCTTTCCTTCCCTGCGAAGCTAAGGATATGGAACGATTCCAAGTCGATAAAGACGTTTTGTTCCTTAATCGCCAAGGAAACCGGAATTTCATCGTGCGAGATCTCTGCGAAGCACTTAGGACCTATCCTGCTTTTTATGTCCAGGTGGGATGGAGGGATAGAGGGTTGGTGCTCATCTCACAACCTTGAGCAGCCTATCACAAACACCCTTCTGAGAGAGGTCAAGAATATAATAGCGAGGATTGGAAAGTAGGGGCTATGTCCTCGGAGCGAGTGGTGATTGTATGTGATGAAAGGGAGAGGGCGAGTGGCGTCCCGCAGGAGCTTGCACTGCTTGGTGTTGTAACCAGGTTCACCGTGCTTCCCCTAGGTGATTACATTGTTGCCCCCAGCACTGCGGTTGAAAGAAAGAGTGTACGGGATTTTATATCCTCTCTCTATGATGGAAGGCTTTTCAGACAGGTTAATGAGCTCAGCAGGACTTACACAAATCATGTGCTCATAGTCGAAGGGGACCCTGCCGAAATTTCCCAAATTGCTTACAACGTGAAGAGCTACTACGGCGCCCTGTCGTCCGTCATGCTTGACTTCAACACAAAAACCATCTTTACCCCCTCGCCGAAGGACACAGCCCTTGCGCTTGACGCGATGGCGAGGAGGCTTACAAAGGTAAGGGGGGAGAAGTGGACTACAATGTTCCAGACGAGACCGAAATCACACTCCCTTTCAGGCCAGCAGGTGGACGTTGTGGCTTCGCTCCCAGGCATAGGTCCAAACCTTGCAAGGCGCCTTCTTTCTTCCTTTGGTACGGTCAGAAAGGTGTTCACGGCCACAAGCACACAGCTTGCGGGAGTGCATGGGGTCGGAAAGGCAAGGGCTGAAAGAATAGTGGGACTTCTGAATTTTCCGTATAGGGAGGAAGAGAAGGAAGATACTCAACTTAACCTCGAACAAGAAAGGGAGTGAAAAGTTTACGCACCATCTTCTCTAGCCCGCTGCTGTACTGGAACGCCTTCTTTGGAGCGTAAGCGATCGCCTCTGGGACACCTGCTTGTATTGCAGCCTCCCTGAGTGCAGCCTTTCTGACCCCATTTTTTATTCTCAAATTCGCAGGAATAGACTTTGCATAATCAATTACGACCCTATCAAGATATGGGAAGCAGGGATCGCATCCACCGTCACGTATCGCTTCTGCATCCCTGGCAAGGCCCTTATACAGAGATTTCTGGTCCTTGTCCATCGCTTGAATCAAGAGCGCCGGCTCATGGAGAACTCTTTCGTACTTCCTGTAACCCCCAAAAAATTCATCGGCACCCTGCCCAGCGAGTAGGTTTTCGCATCCCAGAGCACGCGCCGCACTTGAGGCCGCGGCGAATCCTATCGCTATCGCAGCATCCATCGAAGATTTCCAGAGTATTCTTGATCCCGCGCCTTTGATAATTTGCATACACCCTTCTGCTTCTAGCGGTACCTCAACAAGCTCCAAATCAAGCATCTCGGCGGCCCTTCTGGGAATCACCGAGTCAGAGTACCCCTTCGCGTAAGTAGTCACCAGTATCAACCTGGGCCTGCTACTGAGCTTACGGGACACGAGATGTGCGATCAGGGAGCTGTCCAGACCCCCCGAAAAGGACACAGCCACCTTGCTCTTGCCATACACCCTTCGTTCAAGGGACAGTTTTAACCTGTCAAGCAGGGTTGACTCGTCTGGTTGAGATGGCCACGCAGCAGCCTGAAATGTGCAGTTCGTTTGTCCCAAAGGGTTCAACATCAGCAGCGTGTCACCCGGGACGATCTCCACCAAAAAACCTGATGGTTCATTTGGGAGTCTGTTGGTTACAACCTCAGTTCCGTTACCTGTACGTAGCACAAACAGAGGCCTGCTGGCAGCACAATCTGTGACCGCCACAAACCCTTCACCTGTCATCCCGGCAAGAAGGTAATCCCCAACGCCGAGGGTTTCAAGATATCTTCTTGTTTCCTCTAAATTAGGGGATGCGAAGGATACCGGCTTTCTTGTAACAGAATCACACACCCATCTGCAATACTGTTTCGGTTCGAATTCAAATCTCCACTCCTTTCCACTAAAAGAGGAAAACCTGAAACTACTCACGTACGATATGCAGTTTTTGATCTCATCTTCGCCAACAATCGAATCTCGATATGTGACAGGGCTGACCATTGCAGTCTACCGCTCCCCTGCCACCCTTTCCATCAATTCTTCAGCCTGCTTCTTTATCTTCGCAGCCAAAGCATCCCCGATCCTGGGTACGGCAGCAAGCTCCCTTACGCTTGCTCTGGCCACGTTTGATATGCTTCTGTACCCGGCATTGAACAGACTTCTTGCCCTTATCCTTCCTATTCCTTCGAGATTTACTAAAGGTATAAGCTCTGCCCTGACCCCCATTGAGACCCTGACGCGAAGCGTTTCAAGAATGGTCGCAGTCCTTCTCAGTCCTTCAAGTTTCGCCAATTCCCTGAAGCTGTAACACAACCATTCTGCCATCTCTACACTTCTATGCAAATCCCCGGGTTCCACGCCATACAGCTCAAAGATCCTTCCATCGGAGATTTCGTTCATCCAAGCGTTAAGAACGATGAGGCTTCTTGCCCATTCTTCCTGAAGTGGAAGAAGCAGCTTATCTCCGTGGGCTTCCTCAAATGCTGCATATTCGGCTTGATCCTTTGCTCGTATCTGCATCTTGGGTCCGAAGTCTGGACAGGAGACAATAGCCTCAAGATACCCAAGTGAGAGGTCCTCACCTGTATCTCCAATTTTTGATAATATACGGACGAAGAATAGGCCGGTTTCTGGGTCTATGTAGAGGGTGGCTATCCTCTTTCCAAGTCTTGTAGGCCTCAAAACACCCTTTTCCTCAAAAACCAATCCATTTTTTTCCAGGTATTCGAGCGATCTTTCAAGTCTTTCTGCCACCGATTCCTCCCCAGTCTGCTTTGCAAGAAGAGTGTTCATAAAAAAGGTCCTGAGCTCTCTTTCTGTGGTGTGTGACGAGGTGGCTATAACCCCTAGTGTATGTCTCCTGAAAGTAGAATGGGAGTAAAGCTGGGAACGAATCGGCTCCGGAACCCCCTTTACATAAAAATCAAAAAATGCGTGCATTTCGTCCTCGTCGTGCGCAAGAAGCACGGCTTCGCCGTAGCTATCATACTTTGGCCTGCCTGCCCTCCCTGACATCTGCTTGTAATCCATCACCTCGATAGGTCTGCTCATTCCAACACTTGAGTCGTACCTGTTCACACTAGCCAGCACCACCCTTCTTGCGGGAAGATTTACACCCGCTGCGACGGTTGGGGTGGCGAAGAGTATCTTCACCCTCCCCTCCTTAAACTCTCTTTCAACAATCCTCCTGTGGGCAGCCGCTAAACCCGCGTGGTGAAATGCAACTCCGTTTAAAATGCACTCCCTGAGCATCCTGCTTACTTCTGTTTCTTCTGCCCCTGCCAGTATATCCGAGGCGGCCTGCCTGAGATATGCGAGCTCATCGAAGCTGAGCAGTCGCCCCACAAGCCTTGAAGCTGTCATGGCCATGGTCACAGCCCTCTTTCTGGTTTCTGCAAAAACAAGGGATTGACCCCCCTGTTTCACAGCGTCAAGTGCTATCCCGATTGGTGTCAGCCCTTCCCCGCCGGGGATCTCAAAATAGCTTCCATCTGAGAAGTATATCTTTCCCTCGTACGCAACGCCCTCTCTTAAGGGAACCGGCCTCCAGTTTAGGCTGACATGCTTTGCACCCAGCCACTCCGCTATCTGATCGCCGTTCTGAACGGTTGCTGAAAGCGCCAAGATCTGGGCCCCCGGGTTCATCGTCCTGACCTTCGCCAAAACAACTTCTAGCGTGGCGCCCCTCTCGCTGTCACCTATTAGGTGAACCTCGTCAACAATAAATAGCCCAAATCTCTTGACCCAAGAAGGTTTTTGCCTTGTAAGTGAATCAAACTTCTCATTGGTCAGTATGAGAACGTCGGCGGAGAGAAGGTTATCTCCGGCCGAGTCGAAATCTCCTGTGGAGACCATCACCCTTGGGGCTCTTCCATCCGGCCTGACCACCTCCCCAAGAACCTGAAATTCTTCGAATTTCTCATACGCAAGAGCCCTCAAAGGAGCGAGGTAGGCCACCCTACCGGAGGTCTCTCCAAGAACCTTCCCTGCCGCAAGCATGGCCACAAGAGTCTTTCCGCTTGCGGTGGGGGTGGAAAGGAGTATGCTTTTTCCTTGAAGAAGACCGGCCTTGATCGCTTCCTCCTGCGTGGGGTAAAGTTCCCTGTAACCCAGTGCTGATAATCGTTCTTTAAGACCTGTTGGTACGCTGAGTTCCACTATGCGCATTGTGCCGGTCAGTTGGGGAAAAAGGCTCCTCCTTTAAATCCCCTCTATTAAAAATGAAATGCGCAAAAAGAATACAAAGAAAGATTCATCTTCGGATATGGTTAGGCTTGAGGAGAGAATGAACGAGGATGAGTGGGCAACAAGATTGTTATCGCCCGAGCGGAGAAGCTGGCAGGATCCTGACAGGATAGTATCAGAAGTAGGCTTCGGATGCGACAGCATTGTCGCAGACTTGGGGTGCGGGCCCGGATTTTTCACGATCCCCATCGCAAGGAAGGTATGCAAAAAAGGTCACGTTTATGCCATCGATTCAAACAGTGTTATGCTCGAATATCTCAAAGATCAGCTTGTTAAGAACCGGATCCCGGCTCGATGCGTATCTATAATCAACCGAGAGCTTACGGATACTCAACTACGAAAAAATACCTTAGACTTTGCCTTCATTTCTAACGTGCTCCATGACCTTAACGATAGGCAGGCATTCTTCGAAGAAGTGAAAAGAATAACTAAGAAAGGGGGCCTTGTAGTCAACATAGATTGGAAGAAGGAAGAAACGGATTTCGGTCCTCCTGTCTCCATCCGCCTAGATAAGGAGGAGGTCCTCAATGAAACCAATAAAAACGGACTACAGTTCGTCAGGGAGATCGATTGTGGAAGTATGTTTTACGGCCTCGTCTTCGTGAAGTTGTAGTGGCAAAACTACGGATGCGCGTTGGTGAGGTTCAAATTCGTGATATTATAAGTATCAGTACTACCAGTACAGCCGCAATAACGGCAAAAATGGAAATATGTTTTTTATGACCTTTCTTCGTCACTGCTCTTTCTTCTCTTTTTCCCTCGTATCCGCTGTTGTACTGACCCCAGTAAAACGAAGGGGTGGCTGAAGGGGCGGAAAGAGGAGCCGCCTCTCTTTTATGAGACTCGCCACATCTGCGTATATGTCTTTCAAATTTTCTATCACTAATCTCCTTATGGCATTTAGGGCAGATGGGCATCAGGGGCTATGAATGCGTGTGGCTATTATTGCTTTCTCCACTTTCAAATCAGAATCTTCGGGTCGCTCTGGACTACGTCGTCAGGAAAACATCGCATGGTTTGATACAGAATATCGGTCCAATCGTTAATGTTTTACACCTCAAAGCTGCCGAATAGGTCAGTATATTCTGCTGTAGTGATTGGGGCTTACTTCGTATATCTGCCCAAGCTTGTAAAGTGTATTTATCATCTTCCTTGCATCGTCAAGTTTCTCGAATTCCTTTAGCTTCCTTAGTGCAGCTATGAAATCATCCTGAGATACTGGCACCCTGTCCGGTCCTTGCAGGCTCTTGAAAACATCCATGGCCTTTTCAATCAAACTCCGTTCATGGGAAGATCTACCAGCAAGCACGCCCGAATCCACCTTTCCAGTCTTAACATCCACACCCACAGTTCCCAACATTCTTCTTATGAGGGCTATCGCTGCGAGTGCGTCCTCCTCAAGAACTCTGTCCCTAAGCAGCACCCTTGCCCTTGAAGTAGCAAGCCTGATCATGGATTCCAGCTGACGCGGAGTGACCGCAATCATTTCCTCTCGTGCTCCCATATTTCTCATCTCCAGATAGAAATCGAGAAGCTTTGCTTCGGCCTCAGGTGTAAGGACAGGCTGGATCTTTTTGCAGTATACTATGTATTTTCTCAGAAGCTCAAAATCAACAGGAGGGGGGGTCACAAACTGTCTTGACCTGTGGGTCTGCAGTATGTGAGAGGCCAACCTTTCGTCTGACTGCCTGTCAGGAACATCCTTCTCTATGAATATGATATCGAACCTGGACAGGAGGGGTATAGGTAGGTTCACATTCTCATATATGTTTTTGAACGGCTCGTATCTTCCCAGAACCGGATTGGCCGCCGCAACTATGGAGGTCCTTGCGTTAAGAGTGGCCACGATGCCTCCCTTTGCGACGGAAACCGTGTTGTGCAAAATCATACCCTCCGATATGAAGTTGTGGTATGGTTCGACTGTTATATCGTAAACCCATTCAGTCCTGAGGGTCCCCCTGTTTTCCAAGATTTCCACCTCTTCTACCTCGATGTGCGAAAGTTTTCCAGTTTCCGATTCGGTGGAATGCCAAACGTTTGTTAGCAGCGCACCAGCTCGCGATCTGTCAACGAAAGAGACCCTGTTATCATTGACACGCGCTAAGTTTAGAACATTCGCGCTACTCAAAACTGGTGAGGTTTCCCCACACCGCACCCTTTCGGCCCGCACAGTTGCTATGGACCCATTCCTGAATACGTACACAGGGTGCTCTGGTGTGACAACCATCTCGAACCCGTTGCTGTACCTTATCTTTACGAATTTGTCCGGAGCCACGTGCCTGCTTACCCTATCTATCCTCACGGTACGAACTCTTGAGCTTTGGAAGTCGAATGCCTCCACCTCTTCACCTGAGAGCAGCCAAAGGATCTGACAACGTATCCCCTCTTTTACAAGGTGCGGATATTCTGAGAACTTGCCTTCAACGAACTCTCCGATGCTTATTTTTCGGCCGGATGCCAGTCTTATCTGGGTTGATGGATGATAGGATTGTTGCTCCATCACCTCATGAAGCACGCTCCTGTCCTCCGGCCTCATCTTGTCAAACTCATCTATACATGCAACCCCCAGGTCTGCAAGAACCACGGCCCCAGCTTCAAGCATCATCAGGCCAGACTTATCCTTCACCACGGCAGCTGTATTGTGAACAACAAAGCCATCAGCGACAAATGAATGCCCCTCTTCGACAGTTAGATCATAAACAACTTCTTCCTTTTCCTCTGTGACACGGCTCACCCGATCCAGTATGAAGGCAGTACCAAGTTTTTCAAATCTTTCAGGGCAGAACCTTTCGCTCCTGATGAGTTCGGCAAGCCTCGTAGCTTTGTTGCCTTCGTGAAATCCAATATTTTCGAAGAAGCGAATGATCGAATCTCTGTCCTCTATACGGAGGTTGAAACATTGGCCTTCGGAATCCACCTCTGATATCTCGGATACCGAGGAGACGATACCGAACCTCTGCAATGAAAGGTCAAGATATCGGACGAAGTCCCTGTCCTTAACCCTGATTTCTATAAGGCCATCTGGCAACACCACTCCCCCAAAGTCGAAAAGGCCCTTAAGAAAGCTGGCGAGTTGGTGTGCACTGGCACAGATGTACCTTCCATCGATCTTTTGTCCCAGTTTCTGTTCACCACTCAGAGTTTGGACTAGCCTTTCCACAAATGTCGTGGGTATCTGGATAAAGTAAACTTGCCCTCTCACAATCACCTCTATTTTTTTGTTAAGAAGCCTGCCAAGTTCTCGGCTGAGAAATTCACACGTCTTTCTGTCTGCCGCTACGTTGACCTTCCCCGGGTCTTTAGAATCGATCGATTTGTTCGCTAAGAATATCAGACCGGCGCAGTACAAAAGTGAATTAACGTTACCGCCTAACCAAGAATCGCCGGCTCCAGTGTATGGACTGAACCTGATCTTCTTTACGCATCTTTCTATTAGCTCCGTGTCCTTAAACCCGTGCTCATGCAATAACCGCTTAAATTCAGAGAGGCTGAGAACCCCTTCGCCTGATTTCAACCTTTGAGAGAACCGTTTGCACTGAATCGAATTGCTTGCCTTTGATCCGCTGGCCTGGCCCGACCCTCTTGTTCTTGCCTCAGATACCAAACGAATTCCAAAATCATTGAGCTCAATCTGGTCATCAGCATGCATGAAATCCTGTAGACGTATCGGGATCTCCGTCGCAGGAATCCATCTGGTGAGTACCACAGAATCGCCCGGTGCAACATCTGAGGCGATCTTCCAGTGAACTACACCAACGTTTCTGTCAAAACATGCTACCCTTGTTTCAGGGGTTAACGCCAATTCCTTCCCGAGGCAAGTTCTGATTCTTAACACCTTTTCACACCTCAAACGGTAGTACTGTATAGCATGTCCATACACCAGAGAGTGCGGTTCAAGAACCGATGTCAAGCCCACCCCTTTCCCTGTTCTGCCAAGGAGAATAATCTCGTCCATCGCGGGTGTTACGACCTCGGTAACCCGTGGCACTGCTGCTACAATCTCCCCGCCGTCCAAGCTCCTTTGATTGTTTGTAAGATTTCTTTCGACCAGATTCTCGATTTTGCACGGACCCTCGGATGTTAGCACCAGCGAATCTCGTGAAACACAAAGCCCGGCACTTGTGCTGCCCCGACCACTGGTGTAGAGCCCTCTTGGGGCCAGCCTTGATATGTATTTGAGGAGCTCACTTTTGCCTGTATTGTGGACCACGATACCGTTTGCAATGAATCTGTGGCCTTCCGGAACCTCGATGTCGAAAACGTCAGCCTTTTCTTTACTTCGAATCACACTCACAACTCGTTCATATTCGTAAAGCCTCTTGGCGGATTGTGTTGCACCTGCACCTATCCCTCTGAGCAGGGACCTCTTGTTTTTAGAAGCAAAGCCAATCCGTGCGGCAAACTTCGAAAGGCACTCACTCTTATGGATGATAAGTTCTGTATCCCGCACTATGGATGAGATTCCAAATCTCAGCAGCAGAAGCTGAACATCTCTCAGGAGCTCGATGTTTTCTGCCTTCAAGTAAACCAAGTTTTTTCCTCCTTCACCCCGAACGCCACCCGCACCCTCAAACAACCATTGGAGGAATCGAGCTACTACTTCGTTACCCGAAGCCAGTATTCCATCCGGCACCCTTTTATCAGAAAATTCGTTAAGTGCTGTTACCACCAACTTGTTGGTCAATCGGAGAACAAATCCGGCATCCTCGTCACCTGTCCGTTTGTGTTCAATTTCGAATTCTGATGGTCCCGGTGAAAAAGTCCGCTGTATATATCTCTGCAACAGATGAACGATGTCAGAGCCTCCATCTGGTATAGTAAATGTCACTCCTTGATGATCAATCTTCATCGTTTCGAGAAGGTAGCCCAAAACAGATGCAAAAGAACGGGTGTAAAATCTGGGCAAAACGGCACCACCAGGCTTCCCTTCCGAACAAAGTTGAGTCCTGACGAAGTTTGTGGGAACAAGGTCCCTAATCGTGCATCGAATCCTTGAGACGGTCTTAACCTGATCTCCCGGCCTTATTTCGTCGAGTCTCTTCCACAAAGTCCTCACACGTGTCCCTATCATCTCCCTGACGAGAACAGGGTGATTGAACGTACCCTTGACACTCTTCCCCGTTTCTGTAATTATCTCCATAATAGGCTGGTTCCTATATATATGGAAGATTGAGGCTACCGCCCTCCGCCTTCCAGTCTGAACCTCGACTCCAATTTCTTCGAGGTGAGTCCTTCCAAGTTTCCCTATCTTGACTATAGACCCGTCTCCAAGCACAACCCTTTCGTCGAACACAAGGCAACCGGGGTCACCGACGAGCAGCATGTTTTCGTCACCTCTTATTACGGTGCCATCCGGCAACACCCTCTGTGGAGCTCCGGCCGTCAGCAGCAACGCAGCCTCCTTCTCGGGCTCCATCCCATATATGGAGGGTGCGATGGACCTGATCAGATCTTCATAGCCATGGGGTGACTCCGCTATCTTTCGGATTGCTGCCTCATCCTCTGGTGTTATTTGGATCTGTTCAAGCTCCTTACCCCTGACGTCGACGTAGTTGGCGTCGATGCTGGTCCTGAAGGTTGTCTGCCTTCCCGCTCCGAACCCACTTTCAGGCTCTGCCCTGACGATGCCTGTAATTATTATTCTGTCCCCTGGCCTTGCCTTGTTTACTAAGTCTCCAACAAGCTCAGCATCTATCGACTGAGGAAGCTGACCAGGTGGCAACTCCTCCGGCAGCTCTTGAAGCCTAATGACTTGGTAATCGGTAAACCTGCTTAGCTTGGTGTCCAGCTTGAAATCCTTTGCCTCGGTGCAATCCGCGCACCTTTCCGGCTTTTTAAGCAAGGTTGAATCTTGCTCTACAAATGTGACATGCTCCTTCGGACAAAGGAAGGCGGCTACAAGCGCCCTAGGCTTTATTTCGGAAGTTCTGACAACCATGCCGTTTATTGATACAAGCTTGTCAAGGTATTTTGCCGAAACCCCTCGAAGGGGAAGCTTGTCCGTAACGCCCGATATCCTCACACGAAGTTCGCGTTCTATACTCTCGGCGTATGAGACGTTCTCAGTTCTGACAACCTGCTGAGCCGCCTCCTTGAAGAGTTTGAGCACTCTATCAGGGTTCTCCCTCAACTCTGTTGCCAGAGGTTCATCAAATGAAAGAAGGTCCTCATAATCAATAACTATTGACGTTTGTCCGTCTGCAATCATCCTGTCTATCCTTGAGATGTACTTGTAGCTCCCATCGGGTGATTTAAAGCTCCTTAAAAAGAGGTCAAATTGTTCGGTGATCGACCCAGCGGACTGCCCTGCCACAGACTACACCTCCCCCAGTACGTAGTCCCTCCACGCCTGAACCAGATTTTTGATTTCTCTGAATAAAGCCAGTTCCTCAGGGGATAGAAGTGAATGTGGCTCCGGCTGAGATGTATAACCGGCGAGTGTGACCATCTTCACAAGCCTCATTGTGAGCAGACTGTTCGATGCAGCCAGTACCTTCTGGTAATGGAGATCTTCGGGCCCCTTCTTTTTCAGCATCTTAAGGTATCTCCCCAGCTTCAGGTAGAAATCGCCTTTGATGGGTGAGAGCTGGCTTGCACCCTGCAACTTCTCCCTCTGTACAGCGCGGTACAGCTCAGCTTCGATGCTCTCCTCTGACCTTTCAACGTAACCTTCCTCCTCAAGAATCTCCGCCACCCATCGTGGGACATCGATTGACGATCCTTCCTTCATCTCTGGTAGTGTGAATGTTGAAAGTCTTGCTTCAGGCACAGGCTTTCTAGCGATAACCTTTACGGTGGAAAGCATGAAAGAGGCTTCCCTATCCCGCATGTACGCATTGAACATTTCCAAACTTTCCTTCGACAACTTTGCCGTCTGACCAGATAACCGCGATGGGTGAACAATAAATGTCTTTTGAGTTAATATGAAATCAACATTCTTTAACCTGATCATGGTTCACCAGCCCGATACCGGAATACATGAAAGGTCTTGATTCTGATAAGGTAACATCTTCTTCCTTGGTTTCCGGAAAAGCGTGTAAAAATTCCACAATCTCTAGGTGCACGGATCAACCAAACCCTGTTATGCTACAAACTATTACTCGACGATAAAGCCTAGACCTTGCATGCCGACGAGGATGAAGTCATTTCTCCCTCCACCGTGCCTTTTTAACCGCCACCAGAAATAGCGCCAATGTTACAGTAAGAAGCACAGCCCAGTCCAACTCCACGGTACGGGGGGAAAGAGCCAGGAACCCTAAGGCATTCTGAGCTATCTGTGCCGCATATGTGGTTGGAGAAAGATAGGCAAGGTACTGGAACGGATGCGGAATCAGTGTTATCGGGTAGTACACAGGGGGCAATGTTGAAAACAGTGTGGAAATCAACCTAGAAAAGGCGAAGCTCTGCACGATGTCACTTGAAAATGTTGCCAGGGTGAATCCAAGAGCGATAGATGTGAGAAACATAGTTAACAGCACTCCGAAGAAAAGCATTCCCTGTGGAAATGGGGCGTGTAAGTAGATAGCTGCGAGGACGACCAACACAGCAAGGGCAGGTGAGGAGTATATCAGTTCAGAGAGGGCCATGCCGGTCACATACGTGCCCGCCGAAGCGGGCGAACTAACCACCATCTCCTGAAGCTTGAAATCGTTCTTCAGATGGGAAAGGTCCCCTTGCAGTGCTATGCCGTTTGAAAACATGCTCATGATGAAGCCTCCGATGATGGCGTACCCTAGCAGTGATCCCCTGCTCACAAACACGATGAGAATCAGAAATGAAAGGGGGGAAAGAACTGTGTTTATCAACACTATGGGATAGTTCTTCATTTCGTATATCGCGTTTACCAGGATTCCGGCAGCTATCTGGTTAAGCCTCTTCTTCACAGATGCTATCATCATTATTTACCAGCCTCATCCTTGTTCGCCAGGTAGAAGAAGATGTCATCGAGCGTAACAGGAGATATAGAAAACCGTTGACCGCTTTCAAAAAGGTTCCTTGATAGCCTGAATGCTTCATCTTCCGTTGTAAGCAGCTGTACAGAGCCATCTCTGGACCTTGCAAGCTCCCCATTCGCTGTAACCAGAAGTTGTATTTCCTTCTGAACCCTTATGCTGTACTGGTACTTGACCATCCCCCTCAGCTCCTGAAGTGTTCCGGAACCCACCAGTCTCCCCTTGTCGAGTATACAGATCCTGTCAGCGAGCTGCTCGGCTTCTTCGAGGTAGTGCGTGGTTAGAATTGTGAATCTTTCCTTCCCCAAGTTCACCAGATAGTTCCAAAGTTCCTTTCTGGAAATCGGGTCGAGTCCTGTGGTCGGCTCGTCAAGAAACACTATATCCGCTTCTGATGCCAGAGCCGTCGCAACAAGCACCTTTCTCTTTGTGCCACCCGATAATGTTCTGTTCAGCCTGTCCATATACTGCTCTACTCCAACCTTGGCGAGAGCCTCAACTGCCATCTCCTTTGCCTTGGAGTAGTCGTAGCCTCTCCACATGAGGTAGGAAAGAACTGTCTGCTTCGGCGACATCCATGCCACGGTCCTGGCCTCCTGCGGTACAATCGCAATCCTGTTACGCAATTCCTTAGCATCGTTCATTACATCGAGCCCGTCTATCCGGGCCAAACCGGATGTAGGTTCGAGCTGAGTAGCCAGAATTCGCACGAGCGTGGTCTTGCCAGCTCCGTTTCTACCAATGAATGCAAGAATTCCGCGCATAGGAATATCCATATCGATTTCATCTAAGGCTCTCTTGAATCGCGCCCCGGAGTAAACCTTTGTGAGCTTCTCGGATACCAGCTCACCTTTAGAACTCATAATTTAGGTTTCGACATAAAGGGGTTTAAGAGTTTAGCAAGAAAAATTCGAACAAACTCACGTAAATTTTGATTATGTGACGCACCGAGTATGAACAACGGTATTAGGATGGTTTATGCTGGCACGGGCCTTATCAGGAAAACAATCCTTTCCAAAGGTTAAGATGAGGAAAGGTTACAAGACAAATTACGATTAGAGGCCAGTATCCGAAGCCCTCTTCGAGAATAAGCGCAAGAGCTCCGTAAGCAAAATTCTGTGCTTTCTCTCATCTAATTCGATCGATTTTAGAAGGACCGTTAGATCCGGGCGTACTCCGAATATTCTGATCCTATCATCACCTGCCCGCTCCTCCTCTGCCAACATTGTTTCGATATCGTGGAGAACCGTGGAATTCAGATTAATGGTTGAGTCATATTCGTGATCCCCCTTTTTACCTTCTATGTTGATTTTGTCCAGAACCATGGATATCAGGTCCGCATGTCTTATGCTGTCCGTCGCAATTTGACGGAACACAGCCTTCGCGACTTCATTCTGGGCACCTGCCGCCAGCACCATGCTTCTTCTGGCCGCCTTTTGCTCATCTTCAAGGCGGGATTGAAGTGACCTTATCACACTGTTTGGTTTTGTCGAACTCGTCTTTGTCACATTCGGATTTTCATCTTCGCAATGCTTGGGGGTAATTCCCTCTCCAGACATTATCCTCATCACCTTGTATGCAGCGTCAAGGATGAGTGGAAAGACGTCCACCCTGGGATTCTTCCTGATTGCTTCTATCACAGAATTGGTTACCTCATCCAAAATCGAGGCAGCACTTGGGGAATTTCTGATGAAACCGGCAAAACTTCTTCCCCTTCTTCCTTTGGCGTAGAGGGTTACAGCGGCGGGCGATATCCCCAACACACGGGCTATGTTTGTGTAAGACCACCCTGCTCTGGATAGGTTTTGCGCCAGTATAACCCTCACCCCGGTAAGCACACCTTCCAAGCCTGCCGATCTGCTCAATGCTTCCTGCCCACGTGGTGGGAGGTGGTGGTTGCTTATTTAGTTGAACCGTATCTTGTTTACACTGTCAAACAATTCACCGAATGTAACAGTGTAAAAGAATATAAACCATCTATAGAACCGAAGTTCCAAGTGTAAAAGGTTGTTCGAAATTCAACTGATCCTTCTGGGTGCCATAGCTGGTTTTACTATCTTTCTTGGACTTCCACTCGCACTCGTCCGCTCCATCAGTCAAAAGACAAAGGGGTTCCTTAATTCCGTCGCGACAGGGATCCTGATCTTTCTGATAGTAGACGTGTTTGGCAATGCTTGGGGAGACGTTGGTAACGCGGCTATTACCGCCTTTAACGGGAGAGGTTCCCCTATATCTGCTACCTATGATGCACTAGCACTGTTCGGTGGGTTGGCACTTGGGCTTCTTGGTCTTGCGCTCTACGAATCAAAATACATGAATCCGGGGATCGCATCAAGAGAAAGAGCTTCGCCTCAGGGGGACGCAGGTGATACCCAAGTGCTTAAGGATTCATCGGCCTACCGTATGGCTATGATGATCGCGACGGGTATAGGTGCGCACAACTTTAGCGAGGGGTTGGCTATAGGCCAGTCGTACGCATCGGGCGCAATAGGGCTCGCGCTGGTGCTGGTTGTCGGTTTTGCCGCACATAACGCAACTGAGGGTTTCGGGATAGCGGGCCCCCTTGCGGGATTGGTGCGCAGACCAAGCGTGTTGTTTCTTATAAGGGCTGGGCTGGTAGGGGGAGGTCCTACCTTTCTCGGCACCATAGTCGGCAGCCTTTGGATCTCACCAGTCACCTACATATTTTTCCTGAGCTTGGCTGGCGGCGCGCTCATATACGTGTCCCTTTTGATGTACGGCTCAGCCAGACGGCACGCATCAAACCGAATAGTTTTGAGCGGTATTTTTATCGGATTGTGTGCCGGGTTTATCACTGACCTGCTAGTTACTATTGGTGGCGCCTGATTGTATCAGGGATTTCGCGAAGCATAGCTTATTTATGCCGGAGGCACCGAAGCCGCGTGGGTCAGGTGACTGATTGAGTACAGAAGCCCTGATGTGGTCAGAAAAATACAGACCCTGGGAACTCGACCAGCTGGTCAACCAGAAGGACGTTGTTTCCAGACTTCAGGCGATGATAAAGAAACCGGGGGAAATGCCTCACCTTCTCTTTATCGGGCCGCCGGGGTCCGGCAAAACCACCGTTGCGATGATAATCGCCAGAACCCTCTTGAAGGACTACTGGAGGGACTTTACACTCATACTAAATGCTTCTGACGAGAGGGGCATAGACGTGATCCGTGAAAGGATAAAGGTATTCGCAAGCCACACAGACAGGAGGGTGGATATCCCTTTCCGCATTGTACTTCTTGATGAAGGTGACAGCCTGACCTCTGACAGTCAGACCGCTCTGCGCAGAATAATGGAGGAGTTTTCTCTGGTGACCAGGTTCATAATTACAGCCAATTATTCCAGCGGCATAATAGAACCAATTCAGAGTAGGTGTGCGATATTCAGGTTTTCCAGGTTGAGCAAGGAAGATATGGTGGCACACCTCGAGACGATCTGCAGGAAGGAGAAGGTGAAGTTTGAGCCTTCGGCAATAGCACTTATCTACGAAATTTCAGGAGGGGACCTGAGACAGGCGGTCAACCTGCTTCAGGCTGCGGCATCCCTAGGGCCTGTCGACGAGCAGAACATAAAGAGAATATACGGTACTACGAAGAGGTCTGCAGTAAAGGAAATGGTTCAGCTGGCATTAAAAGGTGAATTTGTAAAGGCCAGAGAACTTCTAGTGGAACTTCTCTTCGTATATGGGATACCTGAGCGAGACATGCTGAAGTATATATTTGAGGACACGTCTTCTATTAAGAATCTGGACCAAGCCGCTTTGGCAAGGATAATGGCTGAATATGATTACCGGCTGATACAGGGTGCGCATCCTGAGATACAGCTTACGGCTCTACTGGCTGAGATAGAAGCGCTGGGAAGTGGGGTTAAGGTAGCGTGAGCCTACCTAGAGGTCTCAGAGACCTTGCACCCGAGGAGGCCGAAAGGTTCGAACTCATCAGAGGGTCCTTTGTCAGACTCTGTTCAATTTACGGGTTCCGGATGATGGAGCCTTCACCTTTGGAGATGCTGGAGACGCTTGAATCAAAGAGTGGTCCCCAGATACGAGATGAAATATATCATTTTAAAGACAAGGGTGGCCGTGACATCGGTCTGAGGTTCGACCTGACAGTCGGATTGACTAGGTTCGCTGCACAGGACAGAGGCGCTCCTCTCCCGATCAAGCTAGCGTCATTTGCGGGTGTCTTCAGGTACGATGAACCTCAACACGGCAGATACAGATGGTTCTACCAATGGGATGTTGAATGTTTTGGCTCCCCTTACATTGAAGCCGACGCTGAAATGATGGATTTCACATCGCGGCTTCTTAATGACTGTGGGCTCAAAGGTCATCTTCTGAAGGTTGGTGACAAAAGGGTTGTGCAGGAGTTTATCGAGAAAAATACTGGAAGGTCGGGTGATGCTTCTGTGGAACTCATGAGGTTGCTGGACAAGGTTGACAAAAAGTCCAGGGGCGAGTTAATTGACGAATATACCAGGAAAGGCTACTCTGAAAAGGAGGTTGACTCGGTTATCAGGTTCGGGGAGCTGGAGGGGGAACCCGAGACGGTAACCTCAAGATTGAGGGAGTTGGGTCTTAACTCCACCGATCCTCTGGAAGAACTTGCATCGTTACTGAAATCGACCGGAACGAAGTTCATACTGAGTCTCAAGACCGTCAGGGGAATAGATTATTACACCTCCACCGTGTTTGAGGCTTACGACCCTGATCGTCCCGACCTTGGCTCCGTTGCAGGTGGCGGACGATTTGACAACCTGGCCAGAATATTCGGTAGGGATGATCTTCCTGCCACCGGAGTGGCGGGAGGAGTTGAAAGGCTCATGCTCGCGGTTCAGAAGCAGCCCATAATGAAAAATTCCCCAAGGGTGTACGTAGCAGGCTTGGCAGGAATGACAGCTCAGGCCATGCATGTGGCGTCCATTCTTCGACAGGAAGGGGTTCCCACGGTTCTCGACCTTCAACGGAGGAGTCTCTCTAAGCAGCTAGAAGTAGCCTCGAAGCAGGGTTACGATTATGCCGTAATAGTTGGACCCAAGGAATACTCACAGGGAGAAGTTCTGGTAAGGAGTATGAGTGATGGCAACGAATCAAGGGTGACCCTTTCGCAGCTTGCCGGTCAGATTCATGGATAGAAAGAACCTTTCCAGTTACTTTACAAGCTCGAAGGCTGTTGCTACCCCCTGTCCCACCCCGATGCACATTGCAACCAAGCCGTACCTTTCGCGCCTTCTCTTCATCTCGTGTACGATCGTGGTGGCAAGCCTAGCGCCACTGCACCCGATCGGGTGTCCGATTGCGATTGCCCCTCCATTCGGGTTCAGTCCTTTTGAGTTCAGTTCGGGTATCTCCCTTATGCAGGCAATTACCTGAGCAGCAAATGCTTCGTTAAGCTCTATCACGCCGAACTCTTCAATTTTCATGCTTAATTTTTTCAGCAAAAGCCGGATCGCAGGCACGGGCCCGATACCCATGTAGCTCGGATCAACCCCAACGACCGTGCTCCCCAACACCCTCGCTAAGGGTCTTACAGAGAGCCTATCAGCATAATCTTGGCTGCTGATCACCAACGCGGCCGCACCATCACTGATCTGTGAGGAGTTCCCAGCTGTTACGGTTCCTCCTTGCCGAAACACCGGAGGTAGTTTTGAAAGCTTCTCCAGCGATGTATCCTTTCTTGGACCTTCGTCCACCTGCACACCGTCTGGCGACTCCGGAGTCCTGACAGAGACTATCTCTTCGTTGAATTTGCCTTCCTGGATAGCTTTCACAGCCTTTATGTGGCTGTTCAGGGAAAAATCGTCCTGCTCCTCTCTGCCTATGGAGTATTTTTCAGCAAGATTTTCTGCAGTTTCGCCCATTTCATAAAAGGGATATTCTGGGGGCCAGGACGGATTTGTGAACCTCCATCCTATTGTGCTGTCAACCAGCTTGATCCCGCCTCTCGGGAAACCTCTTTCTGGCTTCAACGCAACAAGGGGAGCCCTTGTCATGCTTTCCACGCCCCCGGCTACCACGAGCCTGTAATCGCCGAGGCGAACAGCTCTTGCGGCTTGGTTCACGGCTTCTAGGCCGGAGCCGCATAATCTGTTCACGGTAACCCCAGGAGTTGTAATAGGCAAACGCGAAAGGATCGCTGCCATCCTCGCGACATTCCTGTTATCTTCGCCAGCCTGGTTGGCGCAGCCAAATATTACATCATCAATATCTTCTTTCTTTTCAACGCCAGCCCTTTGGATTGACTCCTTGATCACTAAGGCTGCCAGGTCGTCTGGGCGGACAGACCTTAGGATCCCCCCGTATTTCCCGATGGGTGTCCTGACGGCAGAAATAATAACCGCGTCAGATACAGAAGGCACGGTTGGTCGTTTGAGCTCGGGGTAATTAAACGGAACGTGAAGCAATAGTTTATTGGAAATAGAAGATGTTGTTTATAGTTTGACCTATTCGCCGATGAACCTGGCTTCCCTCCTCTCGAAAAATGCTTTGACCCCCTCTTCATGATCCCTGGTTCTCCCTGCAATACCCTGGAGGAAAGCTTCGTAATCCAACATGCCTTCTATATCTGTGAAAAGCGCCTTGTTAATCGCCCTTTTTGCAAGGGAATAAGCCTTGGTAGGTCCATCTGCAAGCCTAGCTGCCAGTCCCTCTACCTCCGCATCGTATTTTTCCGTGGGATAAACGAAGTTGATAAGCCCAAGGTCCCTTGCCCCAATCGCGGTCAGAGGTTCGCCCAGCATACAAAGCTCAGAAGCCTTTGAGAGGCCCACATTCTTAACGAGCCAGAATACGGTGCCTGAGTCTGGGACGAGGCCGACCTTGGCAAATGCCATGTGGAATGTCGCCTTATCAGACGCGATCCTCAGGTCACACGCAAGGGCTATTCCCACGCCTGCCCCCGCTGCGACGCCGTTTACGGCAGCCACCACCGGCTTTTCCATTCTTCTTATCTTTAGAATGATCGGGTTGTATTTGTTCCTGAGAACAGACTGCAGGTCGATCTGACCGCCAACCTTTGCCTTGTTCGCATTGAGGTCCTCTCCGACCGAAAATGCACGTCCAGCCCCCGTCAGTACCACCGTTCTCACCTTTTTTTCAGATTCAGCCACCTTCAGAGCGGCGAGCAACCGTGCCCCCATCTCATCATCGATTGCGTTCAGAACCCCCGGTCGATTCATCACTATCTTCATGACCGGTCCGTCTATTTGAGTTAGAACAGTATCGCGCTCCGGAAGCTTGTTCTCCAAACCCTACACCCCTTTGAACGCCGGCTTCCTTTTCTCTGAAAAAGCCTTCATCCCCTCCTTTTTGTCCTCAGAAGAAAACAGAAGGTAGAAGGATTTCCTTTCAAATTCAAGACCTTCTGAGAGGGACAGTTCATCGGCTTTTCTTATCGCTTCTTTTGCGAGCCTTACCGATAGAGGCCCCTTGGCTGATATTTCCTTGCCAATCCGCCTGGCCTCTTCAAGGCAGGACTCAGGAGGAACCACCCTGTTTACAAGACCGTAACCTAGAGCCTGCTCGGCAGTTATCATGCCGCCAGTCAATATCATTTCCATCGCCCTGTATTTCCCCACTGCCCTGGTCAACCGTTGGGTGCCGCCACCACCTGGCATCACGCCTATGTTGATCTCGGGCTGCCCCAGCCTGGTTCCTTCGGCAGCCACTATAATATCACAGCACATCGCAAGTTCAAGACCCCCTCCCAACACGTACCCACTGACAGCGGCTATCAGTGGCTTTGTATAGTGACCAACCTTATCCCAAAGAGGGAAAAAATGACCAGACTTCAGCATATCCACAGGGGACATATTCTCCATTTCCTTTATATCTGCGCCCGCGGAAAACGCCTGCTCGTTACCGGTTAATATTACACACCTGACTTGGTCGTCTATCTCTAAGCGGCCGAGGGAATCGACCAGCTCCGTAACCATCTTCATGTTGAGTGCGTTTCTCGCCTCTGGCCTGTTCAGTGTTACGACAGCCAGAGGAGGCTCCCTTTCCACTAAAATCGTGTTATAGCCTTCCATGGCTTCGAGGTAAACAGAGGAGTTAGAAATCTGTTTGTTCCGGAATCCTTCGACGAAAGAAGTAGAACCCATTCTTTCTCTTTAAACCGCATGACTTCAGGGTATCCACAAGCCCAGGAGTTTCTGGTACCATAGCGTAGGCCCTGGCTGATTGGCTGGTGTTGTTTATGTATCCCTTCAATCCGCTTTCCAGAGTCCGATAATCACCACTGGCAAACGAAATTTCAACCTCATCAATATCCGACCTGCCTGTCACCAGAATGCACTGCCTCCCTTCGGGATAACTATCCAGCAAATGTATCCTCTCTTCATCTATCAATCTAGTGTAACCGTAAAGAGAAAACGACCTTACTGTCCAGTCATCGGCGAAGTTACCCTTGCTGAATCTGTATTCTACGGAGTTCATTATCAACTTCTTGACAATGCCGAGATCTTCTTTCCTCGCAGTTCTTAACCTTGAAAACGGCCTTTCGGATCGGTGATAATGGTCAGGCTCAAAAAGTCCAAATGAACATACCTTCTTCATCTTCATCCTTCGAATTTGTCTGTGAGCCCTCAGATTGTCCTCGGAACTGATGAGACCTGCCCATCTCATACCCATCCTTCTCGAGTATAGAAGGGCATGTCTGGCAAGCATGGTGGCCACCCCCTTTCCCCTCATGTCTGGTCGTACCCTGACACCCTCTAGCCACGCCATACCCTCTCGAAGGAATCTAACATGGTTCATTCCAACCGGTTTTCCGTCAGCAACAGCGACAAAGATCCGACCTGTATGGTCGTTGAACCAGCGGTCCCAGACCTCAGGTATATAGTCCCCCCACGGCCAAGTTTTGGAAACAAAGCTCATGAGAGGATCCCTATCTTCTCTCTTTGCAAGCCTTACCTTAATGATCAATCAAATGACCTCCACCGGTTGCACTCTGACTTTTCTGGAACGCTTATAAGAGTTCCATGGTGGTTCATGAACGACAGATTTGAGCATCGATAAATCGAAGGAGAAAAAGCAAAACCCCCCAAACATCTTCCCCGGGAACTGGGATGTAATTACACCAAGCTTGCTTAAAGCCTACGAGCTGTGGTTTCCTCAGAACTGGAGCCCAGTTGAGCTTGATTGGGGACAACTGGACAGCGGTAACTTTGATAAAAAGGAGGCCCTTGGCCAGGCATACTGGCTGGCAAAGCTGGCCCTTTTCGAAAAGTCCGGTATAGGTGCCTTCGGGCTTGCCGCGTTGCAGGCCGGGAGACACAATTTGGAGGATCCGACCAAGAAGTTTCTAGCCGCGGTTACTTTTGACGAATGCAGGCATGATGAAGTTTGCAGACGTGCCTGCTCGAGGGTATGTCCCGGATTCCCGTATAAATTCAAGCCTTCGGATGCACTTGAAGAGAGGGCTCTAAGGAACATAAACGCACTTTATGATAATGGCAAACGCTACTGGACGGCGTTTGAAGACGCTTGGGAAAAGTATCCCCTTGAACTGATATTTTCAAGCTTCTTCTTTGCTGAGATTGGTGCTCAGTTAATATTCGGCCAGGTGGCTGACTGTTCGAAGCTTAGAGTCTATAAAGAGTCTTTCAAAAATATAACAAAGGACGAGTCAAGACATCTGACAGGCACGATGGCTATGCTTGAAAGGTTGGCCTCAACCATGGACGAAAGGCAGAAACTCATGATCACCCGGCAGATGAAGCATGGCTTCATTTACCTTTCACCTCTTCTCTTTAAGCCTGTAGGGGATTTCTGGGAATTGCCAGGCGACTTTTACGAGACAGATTCCAAACTTGAGGAATACGCAGCACAGTCCGGTCTTGGCGTCCCAACACTTGATCAGAGGTCAAACGCTTGGTTGAAGGCTATTGAAAGGCACAGGGCAAGGCTCGAGTCGATGGGGATAGCCGTTCCTAGGATAGAGGAGATAGGGCTAGACGGTGTTGATGTCTCTGTAAAGAAGGGGGATAGAATCATAACAGCTCCTCTGTAGGAGCCCTTTCTTCAAGCGGCGTACGGCCAACCCCGTAATGTGCATCAAGAACTATGGATGAAAGCATGACGAGAACCCCAGCGAAGAAGAATGTAATCGCGTACCCCAGGTACAGAGATATGAACCCGGAGGCAAGCGCACCAACTAGAAGTGCCAAACCATTCAACGCACTCCATACACCAAGGACAGACCCCTGCCTTCCCCCGGGCAAGGCCCTGAAAAGCAATGTGTTGAGGTTTACATTTATGAAAACGTATGCAGACCCGGTCAAGCCGAAAACTACCAATGTGGCCAAGGCCACCCTGAACCCAAAGATGAACACCGATATGGTGGCAGCCGCCAGCATACCAAGGGCCCTAACCAGAAGCGCTGCACTTGCAGTAGAATGTGTGACCTTACCCCCCACCCTTCTGATTAGTAGTCTTGAAAAGACTGCGTTGACAGTCAGATTGTAAAGTGAAAGGGAAAATATCACGGATGCGGAAAGGTGATTAGATTCAAGAAATGGCGTGTATGATGTAAAAAACAGGTTCGCTGACGCCGAGAAAAGTGCGGAAGCGGCGAAGATAACCGGTAACTCCCTTGTGAGACTTCTTCTGGCCGACCTTATCAGACTGAGAAGGTCGGACCTGTTTGGAACCCTAAAGAACAGAAATGGAAGCTGTGTAAGCCTGCTTACAAATGCGTGTGGTGCGAACAGCAGCGCCCTTCTTTCCATAGGCATCTTTGCGTCCTGAATTGATGTTATTGAAAGGATCACTGCAAAAAGGGACATAATAGTTGTGGCGATGGTGAACGTAGAAAGTGGTAACACAGCTACCCAGGGAATGGCCGCTGCGGTACCTATTATTTGTCCGATCGCGGTGTACCAGCTCATCGAAGTAAAACCTCTGTCCCATTCCTCCTTTGGGAGTTTCTCCATTAAAAGCAGGTTAGCTGGAGGAGACAGCATACCGGCGGAATGAGCGATCATTGCATAGAAGATGGTCAACCCTAGTATGGTCGGAAACAGGAACATGCCTATGCAGGAAGCCAGCATCAGAATACATGCACCAACAATCACCTTTCTCCTTGAACCTGTAACGTCGGTTATGTGACCCCATATCAGTGGGGCAGGTATAACGGCCAAGTTGTAGACAACCAGAACAAGCCCTACAGTAACCACATTTCCGCCGTTCGCCAAGATCTGAAGAGGTACAAAGGTTGACAACGAGGAAAGAACCGCGTTGAACGGGATTAGAGTTGCGAGCCAGTTTCTTTCTCTGCTGTACAATTGCCCATCGGTGGGGCCATCTTCAACCAACGAAGCCACCCCCGACTTCTTGAAGATTTAATTATTCCCTTCCGTTCGGCAGCACAGACAGAGCGATGACGGAATCAAATTCGAAGATACACAGAGCCGGGCCCTCTCAGGTTGTGTTGAGTTTGTCCTTGGCGGGTGCATAGAGAGGAGGCTTTCGAATTGTCGGGAAGGGTGAACGTTTCTGACCTCAGGTATATGCTCGCCATTGTTGCCATAGGCGTTGTGGCTGGTGCCATCCTTAGTGCATTCTGGGTGGCATTCAATTTTGTGTGGGGCGCCGTTATGCCCGTCATCTTGTCTCAGAAAAGACTCACCTTTCTTTTCACTCTTCTAGGCTTGAGTCTATCCTTTGTCCTTGTTTACACCTTTACCCCTTCCAGGTCCACCATGAGCGGTACACACGTAGTTCTGGAAAAGTATCATCTTGGGTCCGGTCAGATGAGCACTCGTGAAGCCATGATAAATCCACTCGCTTCATTCTTTACAATCGCGTTAGGTGGAGCGGCTGGCCTAGATGGACCTGCTGTGACACTCGGTGCAGGCGTTTCATCAATATTCTCCAGAGCGCTGAGGTTTTCTCCCGATAGAAGAAAGCGCACGTTCCTTGCAGGAGTTGCTTCAGGTATGGCCTCTATATTCAAAGCTCCCCTCACAGCCATACTTTTTGCACTTGAGATACCCTACAGGAGAGACCTTGAGAGGGAGGCTTACGTTGAGGTAGCTATAGCGGCAGTATCTTCGTATCTCATAACAATAGCCCTTCTTGGACCTCAATCTATATTCGGTGTTTCTGTACAGATTCCCCGGATCACTCTGGAAACAATAGCATCAACCCTTCTTCTTTCTGTGGTTTGCGGTCTTTATGCCTCACTCTTCGTACGTACTTACAACCTTGCTGACGCATTAGGAAAGCGTTTTTTTGCCAGGGGAGGATTCGGTTTGCTTCTTCTTGTGGGTGGGCTTCTTCTTGGCCTTTTGGGGTACCTAGACTTTAACGCCATAGGTCCTGGTTACAACCTTGTAACAGGTTTGGCGGGACAGACGTTGACATATACCATCATTGGTCTACTGGCCCTTCTCCTTCTGAGGCTCCTAACCACTACAGTTACCCTCACCTTTGGAGGATCGGGCGGCCTCCTGATACCTTCCGTCGTCGAAGGGGCCGTTCTCGGATACCTTTTTTCGGAAATTCTATTCGGGAGTGCAAATCCACTGTTTGTTGCAGTAGGTATCTCTGCGATGATTGCGGCCACGCACAAGGTTATACTCACGCCAATAGCATTCGTTGCAGAAACGCTAGGGCTGGGGGCGGTGGTTCCCGCCGTGCTGGGGGCAGTGTTTGGAAACTTTGTATCTGGATCCCTTTCCTTCTTTCCCACCCAGCCCTACAGTAAGGTTAAGGAAGAGGAACTGGCCCTTGAACGGATATACACAAAGGTTCTGAAAACTTCACCCTCCATACTAGAAAGTGTGACTGTTGCCGAAGTGATGACAAGAAACCCGGTCACCGTTAGAGGAGATCTCACAGTTGAGGAAGCCCTGAAGGTGTTCGAGTCTGTGCCCTACAGGGTACTGCCGGTTGTGGATGAAATGAAGAGACCTGTTGGAATGATAAAGCTGGAAGATGTGACCACCGCCCCCCAGAGAATAATGAAGATGACTGTTTCTGACCTTTTTTCAGAAGTCCCGTTCACGGTCAGCCCTTCCACCACCCTCCAAGAAGTGGCCTCAATGATGATAAACAGGGGATACGATCATGCTTTTGTGGTCGACGACGATTACAAGCTTTTGGGTGTGGTGGCTGGGATCGATATTGCCAGGAAGCTTGTTCACTACTATAGTGTGTATTGAATTATAGGCCGAGCCAACCGAACGGTTTCGAAAATAAGACCCGTAATTGCTCTTTTTCTGTCTTTGGCTTTGAACAAAACTAGAAATACAACGAATCCGGGATTGTGACTTCACGTGTGCTTTGTTCCGCATCTTTCACATTGTATCACCGGCGGAACAAAGAGATGACCGCCAAAATATGGGGAAGGAGATTCGTATCCAGCGGTGGCGAGCCTGTGTTTTGTCTCAGCTTGGCATTTAGGGCACCAGACTTCCTGGCTAAAAAATGGTGCTGGCTTCCCTTCATCTCCCTTTAACCAGGGCTTTTCAGACACGAACATATATGAAATTGTCGTGCTAATAAATTTTAACGAAGAGTTCGAGCATAGGTCATTGTGCTTCAGCGCAGAGTTAGCTTGGTTACAGTACGGAAAGATGATAATGCAATCGTTAGGCCGAATAAAGCAAGACAAACCAAGAGCCCTTGGACTTCGCTCATGTGTGGATAATGTGGCCGGATACCCAACAAAACTAGGTTCTAAAACTCGCTTGTGAGAGGATTTGGACTAAAGAAAGAAAAAGCAGGCAAAGGCCGGCACAAAACACAGAGATTAGCGGTAGCAAGCTGGTGGAACAGCCCCCTTCTGCTACTAGGTGAATGCATGAACGAGGGTAGGAATCCAGCGAACATAAACAAAACCAATTATGATCACTACGTAAGCAAGAACGATAATCATCATAGTTTATGAGATTTCCAGAATTCATCAGTGACAAAACCTCATCATGGTATAATCGATATGTACTTGTCCCTACTTCATCAACCCAAAGTTTAGCTGATCCTGTGCCTAACCCAGTCCCACACCTCAAGCCCAAGGAGTGCCAAGACCTTTAAAGCACTGAATGGTAAAATAGTCCCGAAAAAGTTAGGCAAGATAATTAACCAGCCCGAACCAAAGAAATACGTGGAAGTATTCATCGTATCCGCCTCAAGGACCCCCATAGGGAAGTACGGCAGGTCGCTCTCTTCTGTGCCAGCAAAAAAGTTAGGGGCCGCGGCTGTAAAAGATGCCCTTCTCAGGGCGAAGCTTGAAACGAAAGATGTTAACGAAGTGATCGTGGGAAATGCTATAGAGGCAGGGTTGGGGCAGAATCCCGCTCGTCAGGTGGCTGTTGAGTCAGGTTTCAGTTATGATATTGCAGCATTCACCGTAAATATGGTTTGTGGTTCGAGCCTGAAAGCCGCGATGCTTGCGGTTCAGTCAATTCGGGCCGGGGATTCACGGATAGTTGTGGCGGCTGGAATCGAGAGTATGAGTGGTGCTCCATATTTTGTAAGGGGTGCCAGATTTGGCCTAAAGTATAACAACACCATATTTTACGATGCTATGGTGAATGATGGTCTGTGGGACGCCTTTTACGATGTCCACATGATACAGACCGGGGAGGTTATAGCAAGAAAGTACGGGCTCACACGGGAAGAAATTGACGAATTCGCGTACGAGAGTCACATGAAAGCCCATGCTGCGTCCGCAGGAGGAAGGTTTCGCAGAGAGATAGTACCTATCCAGACGGAAGGTGGCATGATTGACACAGATGAATGCATCAGGCCTGATACAACAATCGAAAGGCTGTCAAAGCTTCAACCTGTGTTACCGGGGGGAAGCTTCGTAACCGCAGGGAATGCTTCTCAGCTCAGCGATGGAGGCTCAGCTGCTGTTCTGGCTGCGGAAGAAGAGGTCAAAAAGAGACGACTCGAACCGATGGCAAAGGTAATTACATACAATACTGTTGGGGTTGATCCCTTTTATGTGATGGAAGCCCCGATACCGGGCGTCAAACAACTTCTTGAAAGGGCTGGAATGAGCCTCTCTAAGATTGGTCTCTTCGAACACAACGAAGCCTATGCCTCTGCAAGCGTAGCCGTGAGGAAAGCGCTGGGTATTGAACCTGATAGATTCAATATTCATGGTGGAGCTGTCGCTCTGGGCCACCCCCTTGGAGCAAGTGGCGTTCGGGTTCTGACAACATTGCTTTACAACCTAAGGGAGAGGAATGAGAAATACGGAGTGGCAACCATATGTTTAGGAGGCGGAAATGCGGTCAGTATGTTGATAGAAAATATGATGGTTTAGCAATCTTTTTGAATAATTACCCCTTATTCTTATAGGAATTATAAGAGATAGTAATGTTTATATCTCAAGGTGGAATTTTCATTTTTTACATGAGTGAGAAGCCTACAGATAGTACGACTGTTGATGCTTCCTTACCTGCTTCTGCCACCATGGGACGACAAGGCAAGCTTCGAAAAGTTCTCAGCATGCAGGACCTGTACTTCCTTTCGTTAGGAGGAATTATAGGCTCGGGTTGGCTCTTCGGCTCTCTAAGCGCAGCTGGTGCGGCTGGTCCCGCAGCAGTGTTCTCCTGGCTTATAGGAGGTATATTCGTCCTGATCATCGCTCTTACCTGGGCCGAACTCGGAGGAATGATGCCTGCGTCTGGCGCCCTTGCCAGGGTTCCACAAGCCGCGCACGGGTACTTCGCCGGATTCTACTTCGGCTGGGCATACTTCGTCTCGGCTGTGACCGTGCCACCGGTTGAAGCTATAGCCATCATGGTATATGCGACCTACTACATACCTGGATTGACAAAGGGAGGTGTGCTCACCCCCGAGGGCTACGCTGGCTCCATAATCCTCATGGTACTTCTATTCCTTGCGAACTATTTCGGTATAAACGTATTCAGAAGGTTTAACACAGGTATCACGTGGTGGAAACTGCTCATCCCTTCGATTACGGTGATCCTCGCCATTGGGCTTTACTTCACACTCAACAACTTCACAGGATATCAAGGCCTAGCGCCGTACGGTGCTCCACCGGTGTTTTCGGCTATCGGGACAACTGGGATTGTCTTCTCGTATCTGGGATTCAGGCAGGCGATCGATTATTCTGGCGAGGCAAGAAACCCGGCCAAAGATGTACCTAGGGCAACGATCCTTTCAGTCATTACGGGGATCGTTCTCTATACACTGTTACAAGTAGCATTTGCAGGCGCGATAAACTGGAAGGCATCCGGAGTGACCCCGGGTGACTGGGCATCCCTTGCGAGCAGTTCAAGCAGTGTATATACCACAGCACCATTCGCCGAGATATTTGCGGTCGGAGGGCTAACCGTATGGGCTGCCATCCTCTTACTGGACGCGGTCATATCCCCTGCTGGAACTTTGGGAATCTATACAGGCACGTCTGCCAGAATACTGTTCGCACTTTCCGAGGGAAGACACCTTGGCACAAAGACTGGTGAGGTACACGAAAGATATCGCATACCATGGGTGGCTCTCATAGCGAGTCTACTCATCGGAATAGTTTTCCTGTTCGCCTTTCCTGCGTGGGCTCCTCTGTCCACTGTTGTCACCTCGACCACTGTGTTCACCTACCTCGCTGGAGCGACTGCGCTGATGTCCTTTAGAAAGACTGCACCAGAAATGAGAAGAACGTTCAGGCTTCCCGCAGCGGGAATAATTGCGCCTCTTGGCTTTATAATGGCAAGCCTGATAGTCTACTGGACAACATATCCATATACGCTATATGCTTTCATAGCAATCATTCTTGGACTTATCCTTTTCGCAATAGCGAGGTCGCGTGGGGCGTATCCGGTCAACGATATAGCAAAAGGTTCATGGATTGTGGTGTATTCCGCGGTCATGGTGGTGTTGTCGTACGTGGGCAGCTACGGACAGGGGTACATACCATTCCCATGGGACTTTCTGGTAGTCGTAATTGTGGCTCTTATCTTCTATGCCTGGGGGACCAATAGCGGATACGAGACTGAGGATCTGAAGGCGCTGAAGGCTGCCACGGCTGGTCAACCCCAAACTCCCTAGTTAAAGAAGCAAGTAGGAAACATGATGATTTTGTCTGGTCAATCCACCTACGGGACGTTGATCAAGAGTATATGATGTTGTTTGGATATATTATGGTAGGTTTAGCGTCCCTCACCCAAAAGCTCGGTCATTTTGTAAGTGGACGTTCACATTGTTCTAGAACTGTTCTATGCACTGTTTGAACACTGTTCAAAAGTGTTGAGTTAAGAATCTGTCATTTCTTACCCTAGTTGATCGAACATGATATCCATAGCTGCGATAGCCGCACTCGGTGGTGCAACTGCCATGGCAGCAACTGCAGTGGCGACTGGAGATGCATCAATGCTGGTCCACGCTACTGGGTTCGTGCCTCCGGGTTTGCACGTAGCGCTATCACACGTTCCGCAAAGTTCGCATGCATATCAAGTACTTTCCCAACACCTATCCGATTATGCCAAGAATGGCGGGGTCGGAGCGGCCAGCTCGGCGGGAGCTGCTGCGGTTGCAAAGAAAGGGGTTGCCCACGGGTTACTCTCCAGAATTAAGTAAGCTCACCAATTTTTTTCTATTTTTTTATCATATATCTTATTCTTAGCCGTGCTCATTAAGCAATAAAGTATCGACTCGGGGTATTCTGTTGCCTCCAAAGGCTTTTAAGTGTCGCAAAAAAGGCTCTTTCCGCAAAGGCTTCTGTGGAGGGTGTGTTGGATTTTGCCCAGATATAAGTCGACCGGCGAGGCATTAAAGATAATTTCGAATAAAGAACAGATCAGGAATTTCGGGGTCATAGCGCATGTTGACCATGGTAAGTGTGTCGATGGAGATTCTTTGGTCACCCTTACCAACGGTGAGATCTGTACCATAAGGGAGCTCTACGCTTCGCAGGGCAAAAATGATGAGAAAGTGTTGATTTCTCGCCAACTGATGGTCGACTCGATGAATCCTGAATCGGTGAAGATTGAGGATAGAAGTGCAACAACTCTTTGGAACTTGAAGTCAGAGAGACTTGTCGAGATCAAGCTTTCTGACGGTCGCCGTGCAGTTGTAACCCCTGAACATCCATTTTATACAATTACTTCAGCCGGGTTTCTGAGTGCTGTTAGGGCTGCAGATGTCAAGCCGGGTGATCAGATCGCAGTGGCTGGGATTCTCAAGAGCGTGGGCTCAGAACCCAATCAGCTAAAGAAAGAAATTATTGTGATGCTATCTAAAGATCCTCGTTTTTTTGCTCATGTAAGGGTACAAACAGAATGTTTGTCTGATATTATACAATTAGAGAATGACGAAATGGAGCGAAAGCGATTACCCGTAGCTGGTCGAAAGGGCGCCTTGTTTAATGTGCAGCTTTCAAGCCTCGCCAGATCGATTGATGAAGGAGCGATGTTTGTTCCAGAATTATACGACCTTATTGAGTTCGTTGAATACAGGTCACCAAACAGTACACCCTCCGAAAACTCCGATAAAATTAGGTTGCCCAGAACATTACAGGACTTCCGTGAGCTGTTCTACCTTAGCGGCCTCGTTTACGGTGCATGCAGCCAAACCGATTCCACAACCACTGATTACAGATATGTGTTAACGACGACCAGAAGGATATATCGTAAACTGGGAATTCAGACGAACGCTCAAAGTGCGAATAGTCTGCTAAAATTAGATGATCGTGAGTTGCGAACCTTTAGATTCTTCTTTTCGAGGATTTTCGAATATCCAGCAGAGCGAAACCTCGCATCCATGAGTGTACCAAGACTTGTTTCGATTTCTCAAAATGAGCTTCTTTCCGAATACCTGAGGGGATTTTACGACTCGAGTGGTGTTGTGGATCTTACTAATGAGTGTATTAGGCTGAATGTTTCTTCTCGGAGTCTAACGGAAAGACTTCCGCTCCTTCTTTTGCGATTCGGAATTTCTGCGGTTCAATCGTACAAGGGTTCTCGCGGATCTGTCGTCATTTATGGTTCTGACATCCTCAAATTTGAAGAACGTATAAACTTCCGGGCACCTGGCAAACGAAGGGCGTTAAGAAGGCTGGTAATGTCTACACGTTCAGTCCAAGATCAGATCGTCCCCATTAGTAGGGATGAGATGAAAACCGTCAGAATAGCGCTCGGACTGAACCCCCTGATAAAGTCCCTTCCATCTTACCAAAAGATCGAGTTGGGTGCTAAGGCCATCACATATTCAAATCTTTCTGATATAGTTCAGGTGTTCGAGAGGCAACTTTCAGAAAGGGTCAATCTGTCCCGCAAAGCATCCATACTTGAGGCTGTTCTGAGAAGTTCAGGTGAAGCTGGGAGACCAATCTTGTTCAAGCGTATGACTAACCGACAACGTAGAATCCTCGAAGGCTTCGAGGCTGATGGTATCGTCAAACGTTCAGGCAGAAATATTATTCTTACCGCGTTTGGAAGAGACGTGCTATCTGTTTGGAAATCCTTGATATTGGGTGACGCTCAAATTGTATCAAGGATACAAAGCATTCTGAGCCAATGGAAGGCTCTTTCAAAAGGTGAAGTACAGTTTAGGAGTGTTAAATCGGTGAAGAACACAGTGGGGGACTTCTCAGTCTATGACCTTACGGTACCTGAGACGCATACCTACCTTGCGAACGGTATAATCGTGCACAATACAACTACAAGTGATAGTCTGCTGGCCGCTTGTGGAATGCTCAGCCCATCGGTGGCAGGCCAAGCTTTGGCCCTTGACTATATGCCCCTTGAGCAACAGAGGCAGATGACGATAAAGGCTGCGAACGTTACCCTGTATTATGAGCATGAAGGGACTCCATACGTTTTCAACATGATAGATACGCCTGGTCACATCGACTTCACCGGGAAGGTTACAAGAAGCTTAAGAGCGATTGATGGTGCTGTTGTTGTGGTCGACTCTGTCGAAGGCGTTATGACCCAGACAGAGACTGTGACAAGGCAGGCACTTGAAGAAAGAGTAAGGCCTGTGCTTTACATCAACAAGATAGACAGATTGGTTAAGGAACTAAGGCTTACGCCTGACAAGATGCTCACATGGCTCGCGAACATAATAGGCGAGTTCAACAACCTTGTGAATCTATATGCCGAGCCAGAATTTAGGGATAAATGGAAGGTAAGCATTCAAGATAACAGCGTTGCATTCGGAAGTTCCAAGGATAAATGGGGTTTCAATCAGGCCATGGCCGCAAAATCAGGTATCAAATTCAAGGATGTGTACGATGCATATACAACGGGTGATCCAAAGAACCTTGCTGAAAGGTCGCCCCTTCATGAAGCTATTCTAACAATGGTGATCAAGCATCATCCGCCGCCTCACGTTGCGCAGGGTTACAGGATCCCCAAGATATGGAAGGGGGACCTAAACAGCGATGTGGGTAAATCACTTCTTGCATGCGATGAGAATGGACCAACAGTCATGATGGTGACCAATGTTGTAGTAGACCCTCAGGCAGGTATAGTCGCAACAGGGAGGCTTTTCTCGGGCACAGTGAGGGATGGAGACACTGTCTACCTTCTTGATGCGAAGAGGGAGGGAAGGATACAGAGTGTAAACATGTACATGGGTAACGTAAGGGAAATGGTGGGGGCGCTACCGGCTGGTAATATACCCGCTCTTCTGGGATTGGAGTACGCGCGCTCAGGAGAAACCTTGAGTTCGGTCAAAGGTATAGTTCCCTTTGAAGGGATCAAATATGTGTCAGAACCTGTAGTGACCGTAGCTATAGAAGCCAAGAACCCGAGGGATCTGCCCAAACTCGTGGACGCACTTCAGAAGATGCATATTGAAGACCCCAACCTGATTGTGAAAATAAACGAAGAATCAGGCGAAACATTGATGTCGGGAATGGGTGTGTTACATCTTGAAATAGCCACCACCCTCCTGCAGGATCAAGGACTCGAAATTGTAACGAGCCAGCCGTTGATCAACTACAGAGAAACGATCCAAACCAAGGCTGGACCAATAATGTCTAAGAGCCCCAACAGGCACAACAAGATCTACATTCGCGTTGAACCATTGCCAGAGGAGATAATAGCTAAAATCAGAAGTGGTGAAATCAGCGAGACTGCTGATAGAAAGGGCATAGCAAAGATGCTCCGAGACATGGGCTGGGATTCCGATGAGGCAAGAAGTGTAGTGGGGGTTGATGAGAAGGGCAACATGCTCCTTGACCAGACGAAGGGTGTCCAGTTCATGCAGGAGTCTATGGATTCGATCAGGGCTGGGTTTGATGACGTAATGAACAATGGTCCACTTGCATACGAATACTGCAGGGGTGTCAAGGTCGTGATACATCACTTCGTTCCTCACGAAGACCCAGCGCACAGGACCTACGCCCAGTTGATGCCTGCTGCGAGGAGAGCTATACTTGGCGCAATGCTGCTGGCGCAGCCAGTTTTGTTGGAGCCGATACAGGGAATAGAGGTCAAGTGCGGGGTGGACCAAATAGGTGACGTCACTAGAGTTCTCTCCAGTAAACGTGGTAAGCTATTGAACATAGACCAGAAGGAAGTGTTGGCAATCATCGAAGGCGAGATTCCAGCCGCAGAGACGTTCGACCTTAGCGAAGTGATGAGGGGGGCTACAGCGGGTAAAGCGGTCTGGAACTTGCACTTCAAGTCATGGAGCCCGCTACCGGCATCCCTTCAAAAGAGTGTAATTGCTCAGGTAAGGAAGAGGAAAGGACTTCCGGAGGAAGTACCGCCGGCCACTGATTTCATTGATACTGAATGAACTTCCTTTTTGTATCGGTGTTCCTCTTCCTTATCATCGAAGTTGCCAATCCAGCCCAAATCCCGATACTAGCTCCCTCAACGAAGCCGATAAATGCTCTTGTCCCTTTGTTGTCATACAACACTTGGTGCCAGATAGATAAACTCAAAATGGAACAGGCGCTCTAGCCATCTTGTGGGTGCTTGCTGAAGTTAACTTTCATTTTTAGCTTGATTGGCCTGTTCCTTCGACCCGACAAGGATTCACACTAGTGGATCTACAAATACGCTGATATCTTTGTTAAGCAACTTTAGTAAACCCTTTTTTATTCCAAAAAAGGATATTACGGCATCTGGGTTCACAGACGGTTCTCCAGCTTCGCCAGTATCAGGATTCAGGCCACTCGGGACATCGATGGATATTTTTAAGGCGCTGCTTTCATTAATTAATTTAATTGCTGAGTAGAATGGTTCTCCAATCGGTCCCTTTACGCCAGTTCCAAATATACCGTCCAGAATTATGTCAATACCTTCAAACTCGTTGGCTATCTTTAACACATCTTCTTTTGTATTGACAATTATTTGTCTAAGACCCATGTTCTCTAATATTTTCCACTGATTCCTAGCCTCATCTGTTCTAAGTTTATTTGGCAAGCCAAGTAGTAGAACGACAACCTGGGCTGTCTTGGACAGGTGCCTTGCTGCAACCATCGCATCGCCGCCATTATTGCCAGGTCCACAAACCGCGAGTATTCTCGGCTTGAAGATTGGATCATACATCTTCCTTGCAATGTCGGCAACTGCTCTGCCCGCGTTTTCCATCAGGAGCATTTTGGAAATACCGAGCTTCTCTGCGTCAGCTTCCCTTTGTCTGACCTGTTCGGATGTGTATACGATCACGTTGACCGATTTCCACTCGGTGGATAAATATTTGTTCCGGAATGTATACTGAAAGAATTGAGAATTCTATTTTTGTTCAGGTTTTTGTTCATGCAGCTAAGGGGCCATTCTTGAAGATTGTGACCGATATTTCCGAAAGTTTGTTCAGGACGGATGAAAAATATCGCTCGACTATAAAAATGCCAATAAGAGCTATGCCTGTGCCGAGGAATATTCCAGCTACGACATCAAGCGGGTAGTGAGCCCCTACAAATACTCTAGAATAACAAACAAGGGCAGCCTCGATGGCAAGCAGGACGGCCGCTTTCTTATGCCTGAATTTAACAATGCTGAACACAGCCCCAATTGAGACGATGAGAGCGTGACCAGAAGGAAAGGACGAGTCTGTATCCGTGGGGACCCTAAGCACAATATCGGTGAGCGACACAAAGGGTCTCGGTCTATATAGAAAAATCTTGAGGGCTTCGCCAGCTATGATTCCGGCTACGAACAATGCTCCAAGTTCGAATGCCAACATCTTAGTATCCCTGTTTCCCAGAATCAGCATGATCGCCACAACAGGAACCCAGAAATATTCCCTTCCATATTTTGAGAATAAAACCATAGCCTGAGAGAAAGCAATCCCGGGATCAGCATGATTGATCATCAGGGCAAGCCTTGCATCAAACGATTGTGAAATGTTTGTAAAAACTAGAACTGCAACAACAAAGAATAGCATCACCGATATACCTCCAGCTACCAGAAAATTTCTCATGATTGGTACACCAGATAGGCAGCGTCCTCTTAATTCGCCATAATATTGCTTTCTCCGCGCCACGGTTGCGTATACGTCTGAAAGTTTATTGGGTTCGTACTCACCAATCAATTTCACATTTTCTTCGGGCTATTTGCATAATACTCCGACAGGGCCCAGAAAGATCTCTTCGGGTCCCAGGTCATCGAAGGATAGGTGCTACCGAAACCTCCGTCGTAACTCTTTACGATGCTATAACTCGACATATCGAGGTCAAATCTTGGGTCAGGGTTGTAAGTTAAAAGTGGAGAAACAAAGGTATTTACGAACCCCCCTTCGACACCAGCCTTATCCAATTGATTCAAATGTTCAACGATCAATTTGGCTTGCAACTCTTCGTCCCTCTGATATTTTCCAGAGATTAGGGGATGGAAAAATCGCCCAATGATAGGCTTTCTGCGCATAATAAGTGATCTTGAATTTGTAATATCTTCATCGCTACCGAGTTCGTCCGAGTCGATCTTCCTGTACGTTCTGAAGCCAAACTCAGTTATAACAACAGGCTTACCAGACCTGAACAGCGGCTCAAGAAGTTCAAAGTATCGGTCTCTTATCGGTTGGAGCATATAATGATCCACCCCCGCATAATCAAAGGGTTCCCAATCCACATTTTCCCATATAAGAGAGGCATAAGTTATCCTTCCCCGATACCTCGCCCTGACAGCGTTTACAGTTTTCTTGATAAAAGAATTAAGAGCTTCATTATGAAGCCCCCTCTGTACGAAATCCCTATTTTCGCGATTTCTCATTCTCTCCGCAAATTTACGACCCTTGAGAATCCCTTTCATTAAAAGGGTTAATTCAGATCCTATAATCAAAACTGTGTCCCCATAAAGACCGTTTGCGATCTCTGCGGCCCTCGAAATATATTCTAGCGTTCCGGATGAAGTTTCGTCCAGTTTCTCAGGGGAAAACCAAACTTCAAGGCCCGCTCTAATCGCCTCTTCAGAGGCCAGCTTCAGTCTTCGAAGGTCATAACCGCAAACCCGAACGGCATTGCAATGAAGGTCGTTCTTTATTATTTCCATTTCGTTTCGTACTGTATCTTGTTGAAGGACGGGTCTAAGATTTACCCCAACCACCCTTCCAGCATCATAACATATCCCTTTGACCTTCAATCGATATTGCCAGATTAGGTGGGAAGATCAACTCTCTTAAACATGATAATCAATACTGTTCTTCGTCGGCTTACAAGGCGACAGAGCACCATGCCCACCATTTCATCCGGCATCACCTTATTGCGGCGATCCTGGCAATCATGTGTCCACCTTTTGTATGAAGAGAGGCTTCTTTCTTACTTCCGGTGTGCCCCACCATAGCTACCAGAGACGTCGTTCCCGATAAGTATGATGTTTGGTGAGGGATGTAAATTCATAGCGCACATAAAGCGCGAAGTTTCTTTGTTTCGTCAAACCCTTTTATCAGCTAAGGCATGTCATAAACCCCCAAGACGCAACTATTACATTAGGCAGACCACTCGTACGATGGATTACCTTTGACGTTCCAACAGATTTCCCAAACGCAGTTATACTAGGCAGTGTTATCTTCCGGTGGTGAATCAGATGAGTTCAGCAGGGGTAGAAGGGAAACCGAAGGTTCAGGCTGAGCTGATGGATGGTTACCGGTTCAAGATATCATTCCCTGGGACTTCGGTTCAGGATACAATTATCATGGATGAGCCACCACCGCTTGGAAATCTCTATGGCCCGAACGCTTCGAGAGTTCTTGTAGCTGCTGTAGTCAACTGCCTCAGTGCTAGCTTGCTTTTCTGTCTAAGAAAATCAAAGATCGAAGTCAAGGGATTAAAGGCAGAGGCGGAACCGACTGTGGAGCGTAACAAGGAAGGTTACTGGAGAGTGAAGAGCGTAGACGTCAGGATCAAGCCTGAATTTGATGTGTCGACCGATGAAACGCGGACAAAGAGATGTTTGGATATATTCGAGAACTACTGTGTAGTAACCGGCGCAATCAGGGAAGGGATCACAGTAAACGTAACTGTTGATACAGACGACAAATGAACCTTCTCGGGTATGTATCCTGTGATTGACGTAGCCTGTGTACAGGTGTATATCTCTAATTACGTTTGTACAGCTGACTGTAAATATTCCGCTATTCAGAAATAAAGATATGAACACCGAAAATATCGCAATCATCCTTATGGTGATACTGATATCCACCTTTGCCGGTGTTATGACACAAACAGCCATGTATGCCTGGGAAGGAAAGACGCAAACCACAACCGGGTCCGCTTCAACCCCATATCAACTTACACTTCTGATAGCCAACAACGTTCCTTTTGGTAATGGTAACGACACTCAGCCAAGATACTACGTAGTCACCACCAATGGCTTAGCCTCCTCAGCCAGAATCACCATACCAGCGCATAGATTGATAAAGCTGACAATAATCAATTATGATGACGGGACTGCGGACATTCCACAGCAATTCCTTAATGTGACAGGCGTCTTGAATGAAACAGTTACTCCTACTGTAGGAAACACCACGGCTTACCAGCTCACAACAATCCCTCAGGGTCAGGATTCGCATACATTTACAATAACCAGCCTAGGAATCAATATCATAGTTCCTCCTACATCCATTGTAACTGCTTACCTCATGTTCAACCAAACCGGTACCTTTTCGTGGCAATGCTTCAACCCATGCGGTTCAGGTCCGACCGGCTGGGGTGAGGCCATGTCCACTCCTGGGTGGATGAATGGGCAAATCAGCGTGGTTTAAATTTTATTTACTTAATAAATTCGGTGTTCTCAATTTATAGATTGTTATCGCTCGATAGGTAGGACGAGAAGTTTAGTGGTGGAGTTATTAAACAGCCTCTGGTATCCTTCAGAGAACTGTTCGGGTGTGATAGCGGCCAATCAAAGGAGATTTGTGCTGAAGATATTTCTAGTCGCTCTTGGTAGTTTTCTCTTTGCTCTTGGTCTAATGCTTACAGATGAGCTTTTCCTGAGCATGAGTCTTGCCTACGGAAATTCTATTTTGACCACTCAGTACGATTATCCGTTCCTTGGGGAGATGGGTGTATGGCAGGCTTGGGAGATCGATTTTGGTGTGCTGGTCTTTGCGTTCCTTTTGACGTTGTTCGGTGCCGTTCTCCCTACGGGTGCACCCGAAGGTTCGAACAAGGTTGGGACAAGATCTATGCAAATAAGCAGGCGCAATAAATTGGTCGTTACAGGAATCGTCATCGCTGCAATCATTCTGGTCGGCACAATCATATACACCTACTCGGACATAAGCTTGAATTCGGTTGAGATTTATATTGCTACAAAGGTAGTTTCAAAGGATGGAAATCTTCTCGGTTCCGGTGTGCAGCTGGCGGGATCGGATACAAACGTCAGACTCCTTGGCCAAGGGTCCAAGTTCAGTTATACATGGGTACAGCAACCAATTTCCGTAGGAAGTTATTGCTCTTCTTACACACTTTCAATTGTTTCTGTCAACGTCAGGACGCCTGGGTTCGTGCTGCTCTACACCAGCCCGACGCTGCCAGCCACGATCGACAACACACAGCCCAACACCATAAGCTTCCAGATCCAGTTACCGTCTCATGCATACTCTGGTGTCCTTACAATCTACCTTAACGAGACAGCCACATGTAATTGAATGCGTTAATACTCAGAATACATGTTCGATTTATTACGACGACAGAAGGTTACCTTACTCCAGTATATATCTTATGAGTTCCGGCCTACCCCTTGTGGAAACATAAAGACCTGGAACTCCAGAATCCTGGATCTTCGCCGCCACACGCTTCGCAGCTTTTAGAAGTTCGGCTTCTCCCAGGGCGGCTTTCAGTTCAAGTTCCGACGAAATGCTCCATCCGAACCTTTCCCGGCAGTACCTTATGTCTGATACGTCACGAAAGGGAAAGATGTTCAGCATCACCTTCTTCAGGATCCCGGCCATCTTAAGCGCAGAAGTATGCTTCTTCAAAGTATCTTCATCTGTTGTGGGGGGTTGGGCAAGCAGAAGGTCAGCCCCCGCAGACAATCTTTCCTTAGCCATCTTCACTCCTGAAGGTTCTAAAAATCGTCCGATGTTCACGGGTCCTACAAGGCTGATATCCCGATCAACCCTTGCAAACATAGACCTAGTTTCTCGAATGAAATCTGTCAGGGTGGAATAATCGTACACATTCAGCCCAGCTTCGTCTTTTGTATACCTGTCCCCCCACACAGCCATCACCCCGCTAAGGTTTGCGGAGATAGCTGTGATTATGTTCGACCTACTCGCAATTCTGTTGCAGTCTCGTGCCGTAATTACGGGGATGGTTTCCACTCCAAGCCTTTCTTTGAGAATATAAGCAGCAAAAACAGTTGATATCTTGATCCTTCCCTCAGACTTCAAGTCAGCAACGATAAACCCGTCCACCAGTCCTCGAATCCTGTCCACCCTTCTAAGAAAATCACTTATCTTCTGCTCAAGTCCGATAACGGGTTCCAGTTCCGTTCTAGATTCAAAGCTCGGTGGAAACACCTCCGCCAGCCTGATGAATCTTCCATTAGCCACCTTTTCTATTAGATTCAAAAACATACGCCTCCCGACTGCAGAATAATGTCACAGAGCTGACGCCTCGTCACCCGATCTTTTCAGACGCATCCGAGTCTCGGCCCTTCCAAGTTCCATCGCAAGTTTTGCAAGCTGCACGCTGTCCATGCCGAGCTTGTTAGATTCTTCACTGAAGGCCAGCAGTACATCTTCTGCCCTTCTCGACCTGTACCTTCTCACAGCCCTGTGCTTCATGTCATAATAAGTTGCTACGATTTCGCCGCTTTCCCCGTTGCTTTGTACCAGAAAATAACCTGATTCGACTCTTGACTGCTCCGATCTTCTCCCTGACGCCTCTTCGGCCTCTCCGAAGAAAACGTCGTCCCTTGCCATTGTAAGCACGCAGTTCTTTTCAAACGCCACCGACCTGTCCAGACTTCTCTGACCGCAGTGGGGATGAACAAACTCTAACCTCTGACCAAGACGGCTCACGGCCCTTTTGAGCAAACGTGATACTTCGGCAACCGTCTCCACACGTGGACTCTGAGCATCGAGTGCACCTACGCCGAGTGCCTGATCGAGGTTCCTTCTGCTCACCTCATCTATTAGTTTTGGAAAATGATAAAAGTCCAGTAACAAAGCATGTACCCTCGTCTTCGATAGAATACTCAATGCCCTTGCTGTGTCTCCACATGCATGAAGGACCACCGGGACCTTCGCCACGGACATGACTTCCTCGTACAGTTCCGTGTAATAATCTTCGGGAATACTCTCTGCTGCTATCCTAGGAGAGTCAAGCTGGATGTATGAAACTAGTTTTTCTTTCTGAAGTTCTTCTATTTCCGGTATTACAATCTTTCTATTGATATCTACAGCCAGATTCTTCAGGTCAGGGTATACGGACGACCTGTTTTTCAGAAACTTTGCGAGCGTGTAAGCATCTGTTATGGGTTCTTTGATCTGAAACTGTTTAGGCAGAATCTCCCTGGCTACCCTTACGTCATCCTTCCTAGAACTCCCAAGTCGTTCAATCCTTCCTTTAACGTAGGCTTCAGAGCCGTTCCATGCTATCCCCTTGACAAACCTCGGGTTGAGGAATATCGAATAAAGGTCTCCTCTTGTTTGCCCTGTAGATACAACTTCTATGCCAGAAGAAACAAATTCCTTGACCGCTGCCTCGGTGCTCCACACATGGGGGTCGAGAACATCTTCCAGCCCCCTACTCTTCATCATCTCATAGTATTCCACATCTTCGTGTTTTGGAAAGATAGGGTAACTCCCTATTGTGGTAGTGAGCGGAAAATCCATCAAATGAGTCCACCAACCACCAAATGATCCAGTTTAAGGTGCTTTATTTTACGACCGTTCATCTATCTTAAACTGCTCCTGGCCAATCTTGCGCCTTCCACAACCATTCCCAACATCGAATACGCCAGCTCCGGACTCCTTGTCCGCAGTCCGCAGTCGGGATTAATGTAGAGTTTTTCGGGCGCCATGTCTGTCACTTTGGCGGAGTAAAGTATTCTATCCCTCACCGTTTCAAGGCTAGGCAATTCGTCCGTGTGAACGTGGATAACGCCCACCCCTAGCTCACCTTTGTACCCGTACTCCCTGAAGAGCCTCAAGTCCGAGTATCCTGGTCTTGATTCTTTGCTGACCCCTGTCCCACTTAGATCACGATTCGCATATTCAAATGAAAACCTTTTGCAGTTCTTCATTTCGAGTATATATGGGAACAAAAGTCCGTATCCGTACCTTGGAGGATAGCAGCTGTGGACGCTGAAATTGGTATTGATACCTTTTGTAGTTTCGTTGAATGCTTCCACCACCAATTTGACATCCTCCACTTCTTGGTACTGTGTGGCTGCTGGTATATCCATCTGAATCTCCTCCGCGCCGGCATCTGCAAGCTCCCTCACAACCCTTCTAATCACGGTGGCAAGGTCAAACACAAAGTCCCTTCTCGCGTAGAAATTCATCTTTGATGGAGTGATTTTCTTTGCTCTCCCGCTCATCTTCTTCTCTTCCCACCTTCTTACGTAGTAGCTGTTGTCCGACCAAGCCATTATTGTGATCGGGTCGGTAACGGGGATCTTCAATCTTCTTTTGGCGTGTTTCTTTGTAAACAGGAACTCTTCAATGTGGTAGTTGTGCGCATATTTAAGTGGTCTCACCACCGATGCTATTCTCCAGTACTTGTTATCGAAACTTCGAACTCTGCCTATAAATTCGAACCCATCTATGTGCGAGACGGGGGTCTGGTACATTTCTGTTCTCGCTTGTTCGCCACTCCATACCAGGTCCAAACCCCTTTCTTCCTTCTCTGAACCTTCCCTTCCTGCAGTTTCCTGCATGCGAAGCGCGTAAAGAAGGGAAAATTCAACTATTCTTTTCTTTTCTCCTTCTGTGAATCCACTATCCTTCTTCAATATTTGCAGAAGCTCGTTCATTTCCCTATTGTCCAACCCTATCTTTTTCCCCCATTTTACCGCGCTTTCTATGTCCTCCCTTCCTAACCTAATCTTCATGAATGGTTTTGTTCTCCACGAGAATTTTGGCATGCTGCCGATTTCCTGAGTAGGGAACGGCTTCGCTCTCATTATTCTAGGCTCCCTTTCCAAGAAGTATGTCCCTGACCTCCTTCAACCTCACAAGCTTCGAATCGGCCACAGGCCTAGGAACGTATCTAAGGTCACACGAGGAAGTGAGATTTATTCTTTGGTATCGATCAAGGTGAGGAATATCCTTAAGTCTTCTAACGATCAGCTCTACCGGTTCTAGATACGCACTCCTGCCGTTGACGACCCCTGCAACGAGTCCCTTTTTGGAAGATGGTATCCTTCTCACATCTGTTTCTGTGAAATCAATTCCTATATCGTCAACAGGAAGATCGAACAACTCCGGAAAGTAGGGCGAAAGATCCCCGAAGTATGGAAAGTAACCTGAATTCAAACCACTCTTCCTCAGTGAAGATCTAACGGCCTCCCCGACGGTCTCGAGCTCTTTGGGTGTTAGACGTCTTCCTCTAAATCTGGCAACAAGGCTGGGGGCAGAAAATTGAACGTAGCTAACGCGGTGCCTGCCAAGGTCAACCAGCTCCTCCCTCAAAGCATCCGCATATGCATACATCAGCTTCTCCTTCGTCCCGTAATGTTCATTCTCCGCCAATTCCGCGAAGGTCAGAGGGTCAGGCACAACAACCTTCGTAGATAATGAATCGCCGAACAGGTAGGGGGTTAAACTTCTTCTTATTGCATCCCCTGGTGCATGGATATCTCCGATCACTACAGGTGCGTAAAAAAATGTGTTAGTGTTGAACCACCTGACCAACGGGCCTCTTTTGATTCCATCAAAGTAACTTGTGAAAGGGGTAAATGCATCCTGCCAAGCCATGGTCATCTGTCCGTCAGAAACGTAGTCGAAAGATAGTTCCCTTTGAAGCCTGAGCAGCTGCTGGATATCCCGCTCAAATATCTTTGCCAACTGACGATCATCAATTCTTCCACGTTCCCAATCCTGTGTCCCCTGAACCGTTTCTTCAGCTCTTGGATGCAATCCTGCCAGACTTAACAGAATCTTGTTCAAGTTAATTCAACCCCAGCAACGACGTATTCATTCGAAATCACATTTAATTAATTTGTCCCTTGAAAAGATATAATGGTACAGGCTGGCTAATCCGTATGCTCACCATACCTATTTCGTATAGTAGAGCGCGATGAAATAGAACGCGTAGGCCGCAATGAAACTACCACCCATCTGCATAGAGCTTCCACCGGAGCTGAAACCTGAAAGTACGAAAAGGAATCCCCCAAGCCCAGCCGAAAACACGAATAAGAGCCCAAACAGGGAGGCCAGCCTAACACTCCTTTTGCTGTATCTAAATGATACAACCAGCACACCCACAGCAGACAGAAAAACAAGTATCCCCTCAAGGGCGTGCCAAATAAGGAAGGGGCCTTGGCTCACCACTGCAAGAAAGAACCCCGATATTGAAGGGGATATCTCATTCTTAGATGCAGTTGTTACAAAGACGTTCACAAAATCCCCCGTCCAAGCCTGCAAAGAAAGAAGCACGAGTGTGGCTACCAAAGAAAGGCGAAAAGGACGCCAGTCTGCTTTTTCCAAACCTTCCACCGCAGTCTTATTGGGCCAGACATATATATCGTTAGGTTCCGACTTACTGGGTTTTTGACCACGCTGCCGGAATCGTCTTAAGACAGTGACTGCACGAGCATAACAGATGACCGCGTGTCCTCGCTGCGGCCTTGGCGTGTCCGAGCGCGATCTTTACTGTCAGTACTGCGGAGAAAGAATTTCTTTTCCGTCGACCGAGCAGCCTTTACCTTCAAAGGCGATAGGATTTACAGAAAAAATGGCAGACCCACGTAAAGCAGACGTCTCTAAAAAACGTACGGGCAGAAAGAAGAAACAACAAACTAAAGTGGAGAAGACCGTTCACCCATCCCTTTGCCGTTCATGTGGCCTTCAGGTGCCGCAGACTTTGTTCTTCTGTCCGCACTGCAATTTCCCTCTGGTTGAGGGCACCAAGCAGCAGGTACAACACAAGACATCCGAGCTTCGACGGGAATCTGCAAAGGATACTTCTGGTCTGATTGGTAAGTTCAATCTGTGGATCTCGACCAGGAATGAAAGAGTTGTGAGGAATTTGACGCTGCTGCTTGTTGCGCTTATATTACTACTCGCAACGGGACTAATTTTGATTTACTTCTGATCCTCGACACATATCCCAAGATAGCAAAAGTGAAACCAAATATATAAATGTGAAAAGCTGCCTATCAAACAAGAATGAAATACAAGCCAAAGGGATACGTTAAACCCCAAAGGGTTGAAAGGGCGTTTGATACAGAGATTGAATGGTTGGTTGACAGAAATGATGGAGCTACCAACTTTGAGATGAGAAAGTTTATAATTAAACCTCATGGTAGTATTCCAAAGCATTACCATCCAGACATAGAGCATGAACAATATGTAATAAAGGGCAGGTATACCGTTGGAATAGACGGCGAAACTTTCGTTGTAGGCGAAGGGGATTCTATATTCATACCAGCTGGCTCCGTACACTGGTATGAGAACAATGGACAAACAGATGCTGAATTTCTCTGTATCATTCCGAAGCGGGAGGATTACAAAACTGTTTACTTAGCACAAGATGAGAACCATAACTGACATCGTCCTATCCCTGAAGGGCGTGGGATTCTTGTTCCTTTAGGTTTCATCACCATTCGTTGTAGTTCCACCTCAGGAGCAAGGGCTGCGCCACCAGCCCGCTACTGCTGACCTCCACATATGTGCTACGGACAGGAGGCGTCTCCACGGCTACCTTCAGAATATTCGCAGCACCATTTACATCAGCATTCAGACTCCGGTGTTTCTCGTGGCACACCATAAGTCCTCTTTTGACACCACCGTTACGCTATCTTTCGAATAGACAAAAAGTCTTTTGTGTATCCCTCTCCAAGATTTTCTTGATGGCGACCTCAAATTCTTCTCCGAGTTACGTGATGCGCTTCGTGACCTTAGCGAATGGCAAAAGGTGTGGAGCTTCTGATTACCCAGCTTCCCATGATTCGCACTCTCTGAGCCCGTTCAGGTCGCCCTGTAGAATTCTTCAACCAATTTTTGGTCAAGGACCGTGAACTACCCCGCCCTGACGGGATGGGGCTTCCTGCTTCTTCCACCAGATTCGTTCCCCTTCTTTTGAGAAAGGTTACGGAGGTCTTGATTTCCACAGGCGTAAATTCGGACTGCACCAGCCCTACCTTTATCATTCCTGTCTCGAAACATATGAAAAGTTTTCTACAAGAGGGCTATCCATCCCCTCCCTCACGGAAGGGGATTTACCCCCCTTCAAACCCCCGAGAGTTAGACAATAGCTCATTCGTACACTTTCCAATTACCCGTGGTACAATATAATCAATATAGAAATGACCGAAAATATATTTTATTTTGAAAAGGAATATATACACCACATAGGGTTTGGATGCTAGAAATGAAGAATAGAATATCTACGAAAATTGGATTTTTGCCAGTTGCCAAGCTCATCATTGGCCCAAAAGGTATCAAGCGTGCTGTAACAAGAACAACTCTTGCCATAGCACTGATTATAGTGATGGCTATTGCTGGAGTTGCTGTATATATGATTCAAGCCAACAGCCAGTCTCAGCCCAACAAATCTCAGCTCGAAGGGACTTTGAATATCGCTGGCTCAACATTGGTCTTTCCTCTGATGAACTCATGGACATTTGCTTATCATCAGCTATATCCTGGTGTTACGGTCAATTATAATAGCATAGGTAGTGGAGGGGGTATAGCCCAAATAACTGCCAGAACAGTAGACATAGGAGCAACAGACGCTCCACTAACATCAGCCCAATATTCTGCACTCCCAGCAACTGTGGTGACAATACCGGAATCTATAAGCGCAGTTGTGCCAGCATACAACCTGCCAGGAATAAAAAATGGTCTAAAATTCACAGGCGACATGCTGGCCAAAATTTTTCTGGGCAACATAACCAACTGGGATGACCCAGCTATTGCTTCTCTTAATCCCGGTATAAATCTGCCAGATCATGCTATAACTGTAGTACACAGGTCAGATGGCAGTGGAACAATGTATGCTTTCACAAACTTCCTGGCTGATTCTAATGCTCAATGGAGAAGCGAAGTAGGATACAGTATTACTCCTAACTGGCCTACTGGAATCGGATGCAAAGGAAATGAGGGTGTTGCAGGCTGCATAGAGAATACGCCTTATTCAATAGGTCCTCTTGAGATAGCCTATGTTATCGAGAACCCAAGCCTTATCTCCTATGGAGCCGTCAAAAATGCAGCTGGCAACTTTATACTGGCAAATTTAACAAACATAGCTGCGGCTGCTCAATCTGGAGCATCTGTAGGTCTTCCAGCTGGTAATGCCCCATGGACTCATGTATCCATAATCGATAATATATTCAACGATACATCAGCAACAAATGCCTATCCTATTACAACTTTCACGTACCTTGTTACATACCAGCAGCAAACCAGCAAGACACAAGGGATACTAGTAGTAAGCTTTCTATGGTGGGCGGTAAATAGCGGACAGCAGGCTGGTTCAAGCTTGGGCTACATACCTCTGCCCCAGAATGTTGTCACTCTTGATGATGCTACAATAAAATCGATAACTTACAATGGAATACCAATATGCACACCATCACTCTGCCCTGGCTCTTGAATGAGGGAACAGCCTTTTGACGCATCCAGGAAATGGAATAGACAAGGACATTGTTGCCAAAGTCATAGCATCTGCTGCAGCCCTTTCAGTAATATCAATATTGCTAGCAATAGGCTATGAGCTCTACACAAATTCATTACCTAGCATTTCTAAGTTTGGGGTATCGTTCTTATGGACAAGCCACTGGGATGTCTCAAAGGGTGAATTCGGCGCACTTCCCTTCATTTATGGAACTCTTCTGACCTCTGGCATAGCATTGGTAATAGGTCTGCCGATAAGCGTAGGAGTTGCTCTCTTTTTGACAGAAGAGATGAAAGGGTCAGGTAGGCTCTCACAATCCATGGGTACATTCGTGGAACTGCTTGCAGCTATTCCAAGCGTAATATATGGTTTATGGGGACTGTTCTTCCTCAGTCCGTTTCTGAAAAACTACATAGAAGTTCCTCTTAACAGATATCTTGGATTTATACCTCTCTTTTCAGGCACACCTTTTGGCTTGGATTTCTTTACGGCAGGGGTAATTTTAGCTATAATGATTATACCTACTGTATCAGCAATTTCAAGAGAAGCGATAAGGGCAGTCCCAAATACTCAGAGAGAAGCAATGTTGTCTCTTGGAGCAACAAAGTGGGAAGTCATTTCTAAGGCGGTATTGCCATATGCAAGGTCTGGCGTATTCGCTGCAGCAATACTGGGACTTGCAAGGGCAGTAGGAGAGACTATGGCTGTGACCATGGTCATAGGAAATGTACCGAGCATAAGTCTTTCTCTATTTTCAGGAGGTTATACACTGGCTGCTGTCATAGCCAACCAGTTCACAGAAGCCACAGGACAGCTGTACATATCTTCACTGATAGAGATAGGCCTTGTGTTATCTCTAATAGCACTCGTTGTGAATGTAATAGCTAGAGCTCTCTTGCAAAGACAGCAGATTGTCATAAGGGTGTGATATGCATGGAGCTATACACCTTCGAAAACATAACCTCACGCAGAAGGGTACTCAAGAACAGAATGATGAATATTCTGATATATCTTACTGCTTTTCTGGCTCTTACCCCTCTAATCCTGATTATAGCTGATGCAGTGGTTCAGGGCCTACCTGCATTATCCCTCTCCTTTCTCTTCAGCACACCAGTGCCCGTAGGCTATCAGGGAGGTGGCATAGCTCCGATGATACAGGGCAGTGCCATTATGGTAGCGATTGCATCCCTTATATCTGTCCCTATCGGTGTAACAGCTGGTATATTCTACTCAGAGTGGCCGGAATCAAGAATCTCGACCCTCTCCAGCTTCTCAAACGATGTGCTAGCAGAGTTTCCAACTATGGTGATAGGTATATTTGCATATGCAACAGTAGTTTTAGCAACAGGCACTTTCTCAGCGTTGGCCGGAGGTATTGCGCTAGGAATCATAATGATACCAATAGTGGCAAGGACTGCAGAAGAATCTCTGAAAGCAGTTCCAAACTCAGTGAAAGAGGCTTCTCTTGCCCTAGGAATACCAAGGTGGAAGACAGTGATTTATGTGGTTATGAACACTGCGAAGGGGGGTCTTATTACAGGTATCATACTTTCTATAGCGAGGGCTGCAGGCGAAACTGCGCCGCTTATACTGACAGCAGGATTCAGCAATTCATTCGTTTCAAACCTGCTGAACCCCGCTGGTTCTATCTCATACCTGATCTATTACTATGGCATATCGCCTTACAGCTCCTGGCATGCGATAGCTTGGGGCGCAGCCCTTATTCTCATTGCAATTATGCTCAGCTTGAGCCTTACAGTCAGGCTGATCGCAAATGTGAGGACAGGTTTGGAGGTTGCTTGATAATGATGAAGGAAGATGTAATTTCTGAAGAGAAAGATATATCCTTGCAGGGAAAACTTGCAAAGATGTATGTAGTTGGACTGAAAGCAGGCTATGGAAAAGAGATAATCCTCAAAGGCATGGACCTAGCTATAAGAGATAAGAGCATAACAGCGATAATGGGACCTTCAGGCTGTGGAAAAACTACACTACTCCGATGTCTTAACAGGCTGCATGAGCTATCTCCAAACGCTTTTGTAAGCGGAAAGGTCCTGCTGGATGGAGTTGACATATACTCAAAGCATGTTGATCCAGTGTCTGTAAGAAGGAAAGTTGGTATGGTATTTCAGAAGCCAAATCCATTCCCTACAATGTCAATCTTTGAAAACGCTGTAGCAGGTTTAAGACTTATGGGAATAAAAGACAAAGAGAAGTTAAATGCTGCAGCAGAAAGGAGCCTAAGATTAGCATTCCTGTGGGATGAAGTAAAGGAGAGGCTTGACAGACCAGCCACATCGCTTTCAGGAGGTCAGCAGCAGAGGCTTTGCATAGCAAGAGCGTTGTCAATTGAGCCGGAAGTGATCCTGATGGACGAGCCATGCTCCGCTCTTGACCCGGTTGCAACAGCGAAGATAGAGGAAGCAATGTTTGCATTAAAGAAGCAGTACACAATAGTTCTGGTGACTCATAACTCTCAGCAGGCGGCAAGAGTATCAGATTACACGGCATTCCTTTACATGGGTGAACTTATCGAGTATGGGCAGACAAAGCAGATATTCGAGAATCCTTCAAACGAGCTTACGGAGAGGTACGTTACTGGAAAATTCGGGTAGAAGCAAGAATGACAAGATTAATGGATATTGGCCTTGAAAAGCTTTCAAGGCTTGTGCTTGATATGGCAGACCTTGCTGAGAAATCCGTCATCTCCTCTCTTCAATCATATCTGGCAGGTAAGAATGATACTCAGCAATTAGAACAGTGGTCCCAAGAACTCAGAAAGATTCAGGACGAAATAGGAGAGCTATCCGTAGAGATGATAGCTAGACATCAGCCAGTTGCAAGCGACCTCAGGTTCGTGAAGGCATGCATGGAGATAGCGTATGGCTTCTCCAGGTTCGGCAGGTACGCATATGATATTTCAGAGGTTCTTGAGCTGTGGCATGGCTTCTCACGTTGCAGGCAGGACGAGTTAAGAGAGATGATAGGAATGGTTACGAACATGATCAGGATGAGCGTGGAAGCACTTGCAAGAAGAGATGTGCAGTTAGGTCTGCAAGTCTTTGAACTTGATGACAAAGTCGATATCCTTTTCAGGAAGTCGATGGAAAAAGTAAGCAAAAACCCAAACTCGATTCCCGAGTGCGATATCCCTCTTTTGCTAGTGATGCGTTACCTCGAAAGGATAGCTGACCACGCTGCATATATTGGAGAAACGGTCTCGTATGTAGTTACAGGGAACTCCAGCATCTAAATGCTTCTTAGCGTTTCTGATTAGGTTTCAGAACCAATTTTCTTGCCAACATCATGTTTATACCTCGGACAAAGGTCAGGTCAAATCCCAGAATGTTTCGATCTCAGAAAGGTCTAATATTAAGAACTCCTTGCTGTTTAATTCAACATTCCCTACCATCAGACATTTGTGACCCTATGACCATAGGAACGTTTCTTCCCCTATCAGTCCTCTACGTTTTCGGCATCGGTAAGCAGAGCGATCCTAATATCAGACTTCATGGCTACCTCCTTCGGCGTCTTTGCTAACTTTGTACTCAGAGACTCCAGCAGAACCGCCTTCGAGGCGGTTCTGCTGTAAACCGTGTGTTTGCGCCCGTGCTTGATTAGATTCAAAGCCATGGGAAAACCCATGATACCAAGGCCGATGAATCCCACACCTTTCTCTTCGCGATGCCTGGAAGAACGCAGTAATGGGTGTATTAGTGTGTTTTCATGCCCAACATTGATCGTATAGTGAACCTCTATAAGACTTCACTGAAAACAGAAGAAGCTTCATCAGTTGTCCACCCAACACTTATTAGAACAAACCTTTATGTTCTAAACAGGGTCACAGATGCCAGAGATAATTACAATTGGGGAGCCCCTTGTGCAGTTCAACGCGATGACACCTGGGCCGTTACGTTATGTAGGATATTTTGAGAAGCATGTTGCTGGTGCCGAGGCAAACGTCGCTGTCGCAGCAGTCAGGATGGGGCTTACCGCTGGGCTCATTTCAAAGGTTGGAGACGATGAATTCGGGTTGGACGTCCTCCAGACCCTGTCCTCAAGAGGTGTCGATGTTAGCCAAGTGAAGGTGGAAAAGAATGGATTCACCGGTATTTACTTTGTCCAGCGGGGGTACCCTATACCCGGAAAGAGTTCCGTTGTATATTACAGAAGAGGATCCGCTGCCAGCCACCTAGCGCCTTCAGATGTCGATCCCTCGTACCTAAGAGGCGCAAAACTTCTTCATCTTACTGGGATAACCCCAGCGTTGAGCGACTCGTGCCGTGAAACTTGCATTGCAGCCATCAAACTCGCGCGACAGTTGGGTCTCAAAGTTTCATTCGACACAAACATAAGGTTGAAACTCTGGAGCAGCAGCGATGCAAGAAATGCAATCCTGCCCATTATCCCTTATGTGAACCTGTTGTTTACGGACAATGATGATTCTAGGATACTTATGGGCTCTCAGGGTTCTTCTGCGGCTTACGCTTTGATGTCAAAGGGGCCTGAGATAGTGGTGCTGAAAGGTGGAGCAAAGGGGGCTACAGCGTACACCAAGAGTGGACCTGTGGAAGAGCCGGCTTTCAAGGTGAATGTTGTTGACCCAACCGGAGCAGGTGACGCCTTCGCAGGGGTGTTCATATCAGGATATCTAAAGGGATGGAAGCTGCAAGAATGTCTGCGCGCGGGAAATGCGGCCGGTTCGCTAGTGGTTACGGTCAGAGGGGACCAGGAAAACATACCCGGGGAGCAGGATATTCGGGCTTTCCTTGAGGAGTATTCACAGGTGGAAACAAAGAAATGAGTGTTCCGCGAACGGTAAACGGCGTCATAACTGCGCTCATTACCCCATTTGATTCGGATGGGACGCCTCAGTTGAGATCCTTGAAACAACTTGTCAAATTCCAGCTTGAGCGAAAGATTCAGGGCCTCTTTCCGCTTGGCACCACGGGAATGGGGATATTGCTGGACGCTGGGCAGAGGATGAAGGTGGCAGAAGCTGTTGTCCAAGAAGCTAACGGAAGTGTGCCGGTAATAGTACATACGGGAGCGTTAGACACTGCCACTACCATTGAATTGTCTAAACATGCAGAACGGATAGGGGCTACCGCCGTTTCTTGTATCACACCCTTCTTCTTTGGAGCGGATGACACCGCAATAATAAAGCATTATGAAAGTGTTTCACGCGCGGTTTCGATACCCGTTTTTGCTTACAACAATCCGAAATCCAGCGGCGTGAGTTTAAGCGTTTCTGCCCTGGGAAGGTTAAGTAGCGAAGAGATCATTCATGGATTGAAAGATTCCAGCAGAGATTTCCTCAGGTTGATGGATTACATGGATATCGTCCCTGATAACTTCACCGTTCTGAACGGTACTGAGAGCTATGCTCTGCCTTCGCTTCTTATGGGGGTCGATGGTTTTGTCTCCGCTTTAGCAAATATCATTCCAGAAACGATGATAGGATTATATCTATCCTACGAAAGAGGCGACATCGCAACCGCGCTCGAGCTTCAGAAAAAGGTGAGGGCTGTCAAAAGAATTACAGAGGAGGGCGGTCTAGGAATCATCTATGACATCCTAAGGGCAAGAGGGGTCGACTGTGGTTACCCCAGGGCCCCTGTAATGCGTCCGGATGGTCGAAAAGCTGAACAACTTTTAGAACAGTTCAGAAAGGCCGAGCCCGAACTACTGGGATGAATGATAACCAGTCCGCACAGATCGCCTACTTAATCTTAAAAGAATTTGGTTTGCAAGCCTATATATATTTAGGCGAAGCTTCATAACTCCAAAAAGAATCAGACACATAAAAGCTGGGCCAGCAAAGTTGAAGGATACAAGTGCAGCCGTTATAAAAAACACGATGGCGCCTGAAAAAGAGCCCCGGAAAGCAAGGGATAGCATTCGAATAGAATGCCTTGTGCTTTCATACCTTTCAGAAAGACTGGATTTCCACTTATCAACTGCTCTGAGGGCAGCTGAGGTCCGGATCCTCATCCACCAAATCATTTAACGAACTATTATATTAGTCCTTTGCTCATCTGAAAAGTAGTCTGTCCTGAGATATCATTCCTTTCCATAAGAGCCGAACTTATGGAATTCTATATCTTCCCTTTTGACAGCTACAAGGGTTTCAGAGGATACTATATTGGATCTTCCCATCAGAAGGTCAAGTACCGCCTTTTCGTCTGGAGCGTCGAAGATTATTACCTCATCATACCTTCCAAGGGTTATGTAATGGGAAAGTATCTTGATCCCCCTCTTCTTCGCTTCGTTCTTCAACACACTAACGTCGGAACCTTCTGGCTGACTTTTGAATTTGGCCATGCTGATGAGTATCATGTTGCAATAAGTAATACGTGTGCTATTTATCTTTTGAATCAAAATCCGTGAGAACGTCATTCATGATATACTATCTTTTGTACTCAAAGATTCTAACCATCGCTGACGTGCCTGTCTCTGAAGATAATGCGGTCTCCCCTGTACCTGCTTCCTAGGAATTACTCCAAGGGCAAAAGTCACATTATGATTCATGTACTGGTTACCATTTGGAGAAGTGGGTTAAGGCTTGGGTATTCATGCAAAACTTGCAAACAGGTTGGAAGGCAGCTTGGCTTTTAAAAGCAGACAAGCTGGTCCGTCTCTTAGAACAGAGACAGCTGCGAATCCTCTCGAAAAGTATCCCCGATATACTTCTCTTGATGCCTCTCTCCACCTGAGGGCCTCTTCCCGGTTGGATTCCTTAAGTCTCACAATATCGATAGGTAGATCGACCAGAACAGCTTCGACTGATGTGTCTATACTCCAGTCCACACACCGTTCAAAGGGAGGGGGACCCTTCTTGACGATCGGCCTGAATGGTTCGGTGTTCATGGGTGGCTTACGTGTATTATCAAAGACGGAGTCAATAAACCACTCGGCTAACACCCTGTCCGTGGGCCAGCCAGTGTTTATAGAATCCGCCATCGGCCCATAGTAATCTATGAGATAGTTCCTTGCTACCCCGCCCAATTTGTTCAGGTTGAAGTAAAGGTTCCTGACAATAAGCGGGTCGAAGGTCCAAACTACAAGGTCCATACCGGCTGCCAACGCAAGTTTTCTCTGCTCCTGCTTTAGTAGATAGCCCACGCCCCTTGATTGATAATCCTTTATTACACCTGTCTGATGGGAATATAGGTATAATTTGCCATGCTTGAAACCCGGGAAAGAGACGGAGAAACCAACCATACGTTCACCATCAAAGGCTCCCAAAACGATGCCTCCGTTTGATTGAATCGCTATCATGATGTCCTTTGGAGTCACCATCCTTTCGCTCATTCCCCATGCATCAATCTGCACCTCCTCCGCCATCAACATCTCTTCAGGTTTGGTCAAAAGAGACACTTTGATGACCATTATCGAACAGGCTAACACTTCTCTCTATTAACCTAACCCTGGCGCGCTTCACCTCTTAAGGTGTACAACAACCAACCCCCCGCAAGGCTAACCCACGGTATGCTTGCACACAATTTGATCCATGAACTAGCCACTTCTTGCAAAATATGACTGTCGCTCACTTGAACCCCGCAAAGTTAAAACCTACGAAATGGGCTCCCAAGAGCATAAAACCTTGGATGCCCAATTAATAATGAGGCTCGTAGAGATTCCGCTTCTTTCTCCCTTCACCACGAGCTTCGGAACCGAACATACCCGAACGGCGCTCACCTTCGAGTACATCAGGGACAGCATTCATGCTTTTTCTGAATGCGTCACTTCGACGGCTCCATTGTACAGCTACGAGGACAACTCAACGGCCCTACACGTCATCAAGAGGCATCTTGTAGATATGATCAAGGACGAACCTTTCCCCGCGGATTTCGTTGAACGGTCGAGGAGAATAAAGGGACATAATATGGCCAAAGCGGCTCTGGAAATGCTTCTTTGGGATCTGAAGGCCAAGGAGAAGGGCGTCCCCCTTCACACACTTTTCGGAAACTCTCGTGGATTTGCCGAGGTAGGGATCTCAATTGGTATGGCCCCCATCAATGAAATGATACCGAATGTGGAAGCTGCGCTTCAGCGAGGTTACAAGAGGATCAAGGTCAAAATCGAGAAAGGAAGGGAGTATGAAATAATTAGCTCAATCAGAAACAGATTCCCAAGCATACCGCTTAGCGCAGATGCGAATTCCTGTTACAGACTGTCTGACTCTGATACGTTGAAAAGGCTCGACAAGTTCGACCTCCTCTATCTTGAACAGCCACTTCAGGAGGACGATATCTTGGACCACTCAAGGCTTGCTAAACTGATAGCCACACCTATATGCCTAGACGAATCTATAACTTCGTTCGAAAGAGCCAGGCAGGCACTCGAAACAGGCGCTGCCAATGTGATAAACATCAAGCCAGGAAGGCTCGGGGGACTTCATGAATCCCTTCGTGTCATCAGGCTTGCCAGAGAGATGGGGGCTCATGTCTGGGTAGGGGGAATGCTCGAGACAGGGATAGGAAGGTCTTTCAACGTCAGCTTGGCGTCCAACAATCTTGTAGATTACCCGGGGGACACTTCGCCAAACGACAAGTACTTCGAACGTGATATCGTCTTGAATCCCTTCAAAATGGTAAATGGAGAAATCAAACCCAATACAGGACCCGGAATAGGCGTCGAGATAGACAGGGAATTTATGGAGGAGAGAACAAGGAAGTCAGCTAAAATTTTGTGAGAACGCTTCAGTAGAAGTTGTCCCCCAACAATGGAACGCATATCAACATCACAACAGTGACTGATTGTCGTGGTCTGGGAGTTTTCTGAATATTTTGGACGCAAATTTGTTTGAATATTTCTTTAACAGCTTATCTAACTCTTTGGATATCAAATAGTTTCCTGACATGTTCGACGAAGCCGCCCACCTTCTGAGGTGGAAAATCCGGTTCCATAGATACGGCTACGTAAATATCCTTTGATACTGCAAAAAATACTAAAATCAATCTTTCCCTATTAACCATTATGAAGTTTGTCTTGCCGAAGTAGTCATCGAATTCCTCAGCCAGGCACACTGTAATCACACTATGCACCTGCTGTTTGGTGGTTAGCTCTGGTGGCTCAAGCGACTTGAGTCCATCCCTGATCCTGGTAAGAAGAGGTGTTCCCACGCTGTCCACTACGGTTATGAACCTGACCTTACTATCGTAATCGAATATGCTGAGGATCGAACTTTCGCTAAGAGGTCTCTCACCGATCATCTTGTTTTCTGTTGTATGCCCGAACACAATCCGCCTCCATATATGAGAAATTTATAAGGGATTACGACACAATATATCGAAATATACTGATTGTATAACTTTGTTGCTACGGTAAATAATCAAGGCTCACCCTATATCAAACAGGCAAGATTAAGAATGTAGTGAATAAAGACCCTGGAGTTTGGCTTCAAAATATACAGTGCTCTCTGTCACAACACTAGGGTCGCTGATGGCCGCGGTAGACTCCACTGTGGTTTATCTCGCGATCCCAGCTATGGAAAGATTTTTCGAAGCGGGGATATCTTACCTTTCGCTAGTCGTAGTAGCTTACCTCATTGCTTCAACAGCCATGATGATACCGATAGGGGGTGTTGCAACAAAGTACGGGAGGAGAAGAGTTTACCTATTGGGGTTTTTGTTGTACACTCTTTCCTCCCTTCTGATCGCCCTATCTCCAAGCATAATCGTTGTGATCGTTCTAAGGGCTGTGCAGGGGGTTGGCGCCGGTATCATAGGAACCCAGGGGATACCCATCCTCCTTTCTGCGTTTCCCCCAGAAGAAAGGGGTAAAGCTGTCGGGATAAATTCAACTTCCTGGGCCGTTGGAACACTTGTGGGCCCTGTTCTCGGAGGGGTACTTGTTGCGTACGACTGGAGATACGTTTTCTTGATAAATGTACCCATCGGGAGCTTCGCGATGATACTAGGTCTCTCCAGGATACCTAAGGATTCAGGTAAAAGGGACGCGAGTGTTGGATACCTTAACGTAGCCGGATTCATCGCGTTTCTCATCCCACTCGTTGCGGGCATCTCGTTCTATAACCTGCCGCTCATCTTGACTGGGTTGGCTATCTTTCCCATCTTCATACTCCTCGAGAAGAAATCAAACCTAGTACCGCATAATTTGCTCCGGAACAACCGGTTCTATCCCATAATGGTCGCCTCAACCCTTCAGGCGCTCGCCTTCTTCGGTCTGCTGTATGCCTTGAGCCTATATCTGCAATATGACCTCGGATTTTCCCCCGTTGACGCAGCCCTGATACTGATTGCATACCCACTTGCGTCGATAGTTTCGACCCCGTTTGGAGGCTACCTTCTGGACAGGACAGGAAGAGGCGGAACAATCATGTTATTGGGTCTGGCACTTCAGGGTATTTCTATTCTTCTCATTTCGATGTTGCTGCAGGAGCCTACAGCTGTTCTTACTTCACTATTGCTTTCCGTGGCGGGGGTGGGTGGTTCGATTTACTGGGCTTCCTCTACAACCCTAGCAGTGGATTCGGCTGGCCCAGCCTTCAGGTCCATGGCCAGCAGTGCACTGTTCACCGTGAGGAACATCATGCTTATCGTAGGTATAGCGGCCTTTCCCGTCTTTGTAGCAAGCACAAATGCAGGGTCGCCGGACTCGATACTTCTCCTTGCAAACACAAATCTAATCATACTTCGTGCCACTTCTTACTACCTTTTCATGGTAGCCTCTCTTTCTCTTCTAGCAATCCCATTTGTTGTGCTATATATCGTGCGAGGCAGGATAAGGAAAGAAGTTGACAAAGAGCGAAGGACAGATCATTGGACATAGATCAGATGTTTCTGGTTTGCTCTAACAGTTCGGAAGGACGGGAAAGTATAGCCAACAAACCGGTTACAAACCCTAGCAAAGCTCCCACGAAGAACCCTCCCATTGCGATAAAGCTTGTGATGGAGGCAACCAGTAGGACTGCCCCCCACGTAGCTGACCTACTTGGAGACCTGTACATCATGATAGAGCTGATCAGAATCATGACTCCTGATATTATGCCTACCAGCGCTATGCCCAAGTATGCTCCAATGGATGCCAAGTGATAGCTGAATCCGTAACCCCAGCCGAACATAATTCTGCTCATCCAGGCGTACATGAAATTAAAAGGAAGGCTGAGCCAGATAACCGAAAACAGTGAGCCAACTATGACGAGAAAACCTGAAGCCATGCCTAAAGAGAAATATGTTACAGTTCTGTCATCGTTCATAGTTTCAATAGTATACGCATTCTATATAGGGTTGATTGTTCAAGTATGTACAATTGTAGATGTGATCGCAACAGGCACATAATTGGTTGTCCATGCTTATCGATTAGCTTATTTTATATATGTCTGACACGTGTTTCCACGCATGCAGATTCATGAATTAGAGCACCTGCGTACCCAATTCCCTGCTCTTGCAAGGATGACATACCTTGATAGCGCTGGTGCAGGGCTTCCATCAACCCGAGTCTCAGACGTCATGCGGAGAGTTACGCTTGATTGGGCAAGTACAGGGGAACATTGGGAACAATGGCTCTTAGAAGTCGTAAAGGCCAGAAAGGTGTTTGCAGGGCTCGTGGGTGGCGAAACCGATGAAGTAGGTGTGGTCCCAAGCGTGAGTGTCGGCCTAGCCGCCCTTGCTTCATCTTTGAAACTCCGGAACAAGAAGAAGGTCGTCACCAGTTCCCTTAACTTTCCAACGAATGTTGTTCTGTGGCAGAGGATGAAGGAATCCGGCCTACTAAAGAGGGTTACCGTGCTTCGTGGGAAGGGTGGTATGGTGCCTTTTAATGACTGGGTCAAAGCAATAGATGATGAAACCGCAGCTGTAGCAGTTGATTATGTATCGTGGTTCTCCGGAGCGAGGGAAAACATCAGGGAGATCGCCAGAGAAGCGCACAAACATGGCGCGGTGATCGTAGTTGATGCATTTCATGCCCTTTCCGTTGTTCCCCTTGATGTAAAGAAGGACGACATAGACATGTTGGCCTGCGGGTTCTACAAATGGTTGTGCGGTCCGCACGGAGTCGCATGTGTCTACATTAGGAAGGATCTGCTTACAGAGTTTGCGCCATCATACATTGGCTGGCATGGCGTAGACGATAATGTGGTAGAGAGGGTGCTGCAATCGAGGGATCCGTTTGACAATCCATTTCCGCTAGATCGCGCAAAGCCATCAAAGACTGCAGCCAGATTCGAGTGGGGCACGTGGTCTCCGATGCTCGTAACCGGCGCAATCGAGTCCATGAATATTGCCATGCAAATGGGACTGGAAGGCCGGTTCAGGGCTGTGTCCCAAAGGGTGCAACAGCTACGTGAAGGGCTGGAAGAGCTTGGGCTGGGCAGTTCCATTTTAACGCCATCGCGTGACATCAACCCCGGGTCTGGAATTGTGACCTTTGGAGTAAAGGATCATACGAGTTTTGTTTCTGAACTCAGGAAGCGGAAGCTTATAGTCTCAGGAAGATTCGGACATGTCAGGGTTTCACCACACTTTTACAACACATCGGAAGAAATTGAACTGTTTCTGAGTACCGCCCGCAAGCTGCTAAAGAACTGATAAGACCGCGCAATACTTCATTCTGCTTCTGGAGTTCTCTCCTTCACCGGCAGCCCTAACACCACTGTCTGACCTTCTTGTGCGATTATCACTTCGTTCCTGTAAATCATTTCGTATAGAACCGAATTGAAGAGATTTGAAAATTCGTTGTGGAAGTGTGCCTCAACCTCCTTTTCCAGCCTGCTCTTGGTGGTTGGGCCTAAAGAAAGTCTGAGGGTGATCCACTGTTCCATGTTCTTCCTAGCCTGCAGGGCATCCCTATCAAACCTTATCAGGCCACCCTTTGAGAACTGGACCCTTGCAAGAAGAAGCTTCTCCTTATAGTTCCCCAAAACAACCTGAACCTCCGGTGGCTCGGCAGACTGTCTTTTGGAGGCCCAGTCTATCTCTTTTATCCTTCGTACGGTTGACCTCCACGGAGTAGGATCAAATGACCAACCTATGACCGGCTTGTTAGGATCCACGTAACTCTTTTTTTGATACCTTGGAACCCGTGTGTTGCTCCACGACGCAACGCCAATCAGCATTGTGAGCACAGAAGAGATAGCGGCCAATGAAACAGGGGCAACACCTGATTCGACACCCGCCAAAATATATGTAATAGCATGGTACCTTAATTGGAGTAGTATCAGGACGGATGCGGTTCCCAAGCCAACTCCGGCGCTAGTTCCTCTCATGATGATTCGTTCTTCTGTGATGTTTCTGGAAAAATTTCTGGCGATTAAGCGGATTACCGCATAAGCTGCGACGCCCAAGGTAAGAATAAAGGTCAACCAGATGAAGATGGCAGCATGCAACCCAACAACGGTTCCGCCGGTGACACCATCCAACAGCCTGGATGGCAGATTCACCATAGTCAAGACTTGCCTCCCTTACTACACGGTAATTCTACGATGTAACACACCGATTCCGCTAGGCGTAAATCCACCTTCATCATAAACCGAGTGCAACAAACCACAACTTAAACCTTAAAGTGAATACAACATTACCTATTTCTCAATTCTCACTGTGACAGAACAAAACCTTGTGTGTTACAAAACAAAAATAACTGATAGAACCAACCCAGGAATTTAAAGAAAGAAGACAAAACAGACCTTCATACGCTTACTTTACATCAGCCAAAATTCGTTACCGTCTGGATCCGATATCATGGCATACTTACCCCACCCATCATCCCGCAGCGACTTGGTGAATTTGACGCCATTCCCTTCCAGTTCCTTTACAGTTCTCTCAAGATCATCAGCAATGAAGAGTATTCCTGTATTACCACTCTCTAGTGTCTTACTTTCGCAAAGGTGAAGTTCGAAGTCGGAACTTTTTGGCCCTACAGTTATCCAATGTCCGTCAGATGACTTTATGTCAAATCCCAGAGAGTTCTTATACCATTCCGCGCTTTTCTTCCCGTTTGATACAACCACAGCCACGGAGCTTATGCGCTTTATCATTGGAACCCATGAACCTTCGCTCCTTATGGCTTTTATCTTTTGCCCACTTATCGTATATCAAACCTCGATTCTAATGTCAGGCTACGTTCTGATTATTCATTCTAACGTGTATCTGTTGATGAGAAGCCATATCAATTTAAGTGGAAGTACACTGCCAAGCTCCGGCATACCCTGGTCCGTTATAAGAGCCTCTTTGATATTGTTCTCGTGCAGGAACTGGTTCAGTGCTGAACATCAATTTGCCGTTGTGATTATTTGCACGCACAGAAAGCCTAACGTACGCACATCATTTTTAATAGCTCAATTAAATAAGTTACTATATTCAAAGTTGCGACTATTGAGAATGGTATAATACAATCAACAGATTTGGCTGAAATTCCTTTCTACATGAACGGACTGAACTTCCGGTTTTATATCCACTCTTCACGATGCCTCAACCTCATTTGGTTCATTACAGGCCTGCCCAGACAGCCCCTGGTTATAGACTTGTAACAGAAGGCTTTGTCTTTCTGTTTTACAGCAAATCAAGAATGTAGCGGGCCCGCGAGGGCCCAGTATCATATGATATCGGGCCCAGCTCCGTTAAAAGACGCCAGCGACAAGGCTGGTATGAAGGGCAAATTCACGCGTTGCTGGAGGGGTGCGCAGCCGAAGTACAGAGATTTGTTCGAGGACCAGGACATCAGGAGATGGTACGACAACGTGTCGAGGGGATCAAGGATAACAGCGGATGTCTACCTTAGGCGCCTCGGCT
>Ga0080006_1146501_pt1 | contig 95762 bp, 96 predicted proteins | sample RS3BMetagenome_FD_69209 | JGI IMG/M metagenome (GOLD analysis project Ga0080006, IMG submission 69209) | Ferric oxide microbial mat and aquatic microbial communities from Rainbow Spring, Yellowstone National Park, USA - RS3B (SPADES... ... | reverse complement strand
GACGACGACAATCGTTGCAAGTTAGTCTCTCTTACCCTTTCCTTTTTTTATCTTATCTGGGGGTTCAAAGGGGGCGGAAGACCCCCACCGTGAGGTGGGGGATGGATAGTCCCCTTTGTAGCTATAAACTTTCCAAAACCTTAAGCAAGGATCCCAAAAGAATAAATACACGCCGAGAAAATGCTCGGTGACGCGTGTGAGGGCCTACCGCTTCCGAGCGTACCCATCAAAAACCACAGCGGGCGAGGGTGTTGAAAACCCAGCTCGAAGTTGCGTGTAAACTCTACAACACGCTCTTACACGCAGAGCAAGAAGAGTATGAAAGAAACAAGCGCACTATGAGTAGAAACGAGCTCAGACAGCTCGCCTTGGACCTGAGGAAGAAGAACAAAGAGTTCCAAGCGCTGCATTCGCAGGTTACCCAACAAGTAGCTGATAGGTTCGACCAGGCGCGTCAGAGGTTCCTCGACGGAGTTGCGAACAAGCCCAAGAAAAAGAAGCCTCACCGCTACCTTTCCCTGGTGTACCCTCAATCAGGTTGGAAGCTTTCTAACACGAGGGAAGTTGGACAAGGCAAAAACAAAAAGAAGAAGGCTAGACTCTACCTTAGTAAAATCGGCTTATTCACCTTGATAATACACAGGGAGCTCCCAGAGAGCCAGGTGTCTCAGGTGTGCGTCAAACTCTACCCTTCAGGCCGGATATACATAATCTTCGTAGTGGAGGAGCCTGAGCCACTGGGGCAAACACTAGAGCAACCCAGGAAGGCTGTGGGCGTTGACCTGGGGATCGCAAGGCTTGCCACTCTTTCAGACGGCCGCTTCCTAGAAAACCCAAAACCGCTTGAGCGCTCTCTTGAAAGAATCAGGGTGCTTCAGAGGACACTATCAAGAAAGAGGTTTCTCTCAAAGAACTGGCTTAAAGCGAAGAGGAAGCTGGCGAAGGAGTACGAGCATGTTAAAGATTTCAGACGTGACCTCTTCTTCAAACTTGGGGTTCTACTTTCACAGGAGTATGATGTTTTGGTGCTGGAGGACTTAAACGCCCAAGGCTTAATCCAGAAAGGCGTAACCAAGAAGAGGAGGCTTCGGCTCTACGACTCCTCTTTTTCCGAGATTAGGAGAATCCTGGAGTGGGAGTTTTTAAAAAGAGGGAAAACCGTGCTCGCTGTATCCGCCTACAACACATCCCGTGAGTGTTTTCTCTGCGGTGGAATCAACCATAATTTGAGTTTGGAAGACCGAATCTTTCACTGTCCCCACTGTGGTTTCACTATTGACCGTGACCTGAACGCTTCTCTTGTTCTCTTAAAAAGGTCAGGGTGGGTGCCACCCGGTGTGCCTGCAGTTGAGCTTCGCCCAATACCTCCCCTACCCTCCTTAGGGTTAAAAAAGAGGAGGCAAGGTGGGGCTATGAAGCAGGAAGCTCCGTCCGTGAGGGCGGGGTGAGTTCACTGGCCATATTTCCTAGTTTCGCTGACTGGGTACCCCAGCACATTTATTGATTATAAGCTTGTTTTTAAATCTTCCATCGGAGGTAGTCCGCACTCCGCCGTCTCCGCAGCACTTAGGATTTACTTCTCTCCGTCCACATCCCTAGCGCGCTTTAAAACGCTAATCAGGCCTCCCAGTGCTGCAAAGGGTGCAAAAAAGGGTCCATCGCTCTGAGCCGATCGATGGTCAGAGAGCCATACCCGAACATAGAATTGCTCTAATGGGCTTTCTGGCAGTTACCTTTACGAGCAAGCCTTCGACGATTTTAAATTGGACTCCCATACTGTCTAGTGGAAGACTTCGCTTGGAGGGGACAAAGTATACACGTGGGGCCGAACAGCCTGACCCCGAAACCGGCGCGATAGAAACTCCAATCTATCAGACTGTAAGCTACATTCACCCTAAGGGCGAGAGGTTTAGGTACACAAGGGAAGCCAATCCCACAGTCGCAACTCTTTCGCAAAAGGTAGCGCTGTTAGAAGAGTTTGAAGCCGGTACCAGTTTTTCGTCTGGAATGGCCGCGATTACCACAGCCCTGCTTGCGTTACTGTCGCCTGGCGCGACTCTAGTTACACAGAAAGACGGCTTTGGAAGGAGCGTAAGGTTTGCGAAAGACTTTCTCGCGAGGTGGGGGGTTAAGGTAAGAGTCACACCCTCAGAAACAGATACAATCATCTCCGAAATCGAGGATGGTTGCTCTGTTGTTTTTGTCGAAAGTGTTACTAATCCATGTCTGCGTGTGGTTGACCTAGAAAGGCTTGCCGAAAGCGCCCACAACGGAGGTGCCCTTCTTGTCGTTGACAATACTCTTGCCACTACTTACAACTTCAAACCTTCGAAATTTGGAGCTGACCTCGTGATTCACAGCGCTTCCAAATTTCTCGCAGGCCACAACGACGTTGTAGCGGGTGTGGCCGCAGGTAAGAAAGAACTTGTACTGAGACTTGACGAGCTAAGGAAAACGCTGGGATGTTCCCTTGATCCCCACGCAGCGCACTTGGTCATAAGAGGAATCAAGACGCTACACGTAAGGATGGAAAGAATAAATGCGAATGCACTAGCGATAGCGCAATCACTTCAGGCAAATCCTAGGGTTGGAGGCGTGATCTATCCCGGACTCGACAACCACCCAGACCATGCAGTCGCCAAGCGTCTTATGAGTGGCTACGGAGGGGTTCTCAGTTTTTACCTGAACACGTCCGATAAAAACGCATACCTGACCTTCATGAAGTCATTGCGCTTGGTGTACCCGGCAAACACGCTTGGCGCGACCGAAACCATAGTGAGTCATCCGGCCACAATGAGCCACAGGGGACTTACGGAAGAGGAAAGGAGGGAAATAGGAATAAACTGGCAATTGATGAGGCTTTCGGTGGGGCTAGAAGAGAAGGAAGACATCCTCTCTGACTTAGAAAGTGCACTCGCATCACTCTAACCCATTCGACTTATGAAATCCTCAAAATCCTTGAGCGATTGAGGGTTGGCAACTGAACCAATGTTCACCGCCTTCTCAAGCGGCACCCCCTGAAGCATCCTCTTTACCGGCACTTCAAGCTTCTTGCCATTCAGGGTCTTAGGAATCTCAGACACCAGTACTATGAGATCTGGTACAAAACGCGGCGACAGGTCATCCCTTATCTTTGACTCAATCCGCTGTCTAAGGATATCATCGGGCACAATACCCCTCGAAACGACGAATAGTATGAGTTTCGGGTCTTCTCCTCCTGTATCTACAGCTAAAGCCTCAACAACTTCATCGAGACCCTCGACTACGCGGTAGATTTCAGATGTACCGAGCCTCACGCCATGCCGCTTGATCGTCGAATCGGATCTACCGTATATGATACACGTACCTCTTTCCGTTATCATGATCCAGTCGCCGTGACGCCAGACCCCGGGGTACAAGTCAAAATACGCTTCCCTGTATTTTTTGAAGTTCACATCACCCCATAAGTAGACTGGCATGGAAGGCATCGGCTCCGTGATTACTAGCTCTCCGACCTGTTCTGTAACGCTGTTACCTGCATCATCATAAGATTCTACTCGGGCTCCGAGCAGCCTGCACTGTATTTCGCCTTCGTATACCGGTAAGAGAGGACAGGCCCCCACAAAAGCGGTGCACACGTCAGTCCCCCCGCTTACTGAAGCAAGCCAAACGTCCTCTTTAACCCTTTCATAAATCCATCTGAATCCTTCCTTAGAAAGAGGTGAACCAGTCGAGCCAATGCTCAGTATGCGACCTAAGTCGTGAGTGTCTCCGGGGTGCACGCCAAGCTTCATACTCTGGTGGATAAAAGGAGCGCTTACACCAAAGTGTGTTATACCCGTGTCCTCCGCAAGCTTCCAAAGTCTGTGTTCATCAGGATAAAAGGCACTACCGTCATAGAGCACAATAGAAGACCCCGTAAGAAGGCCGCTCACTAGCAGGTTCCACATCATCCAGCCTGTCGATGTATACCAGAAAAAGGTACTCTGTTGCTTGATGTCATGATGCAGGCTGAGAGCCTTGGTGTGTTCAAGAAGTATTCCGCCATGCGAATGCACTATAGGCTTCGGAGGGCCTGTAGTGCCCGATGTGTAAAGAATCCAGAGAGGATGCGCAAAGGGAACCCGCTCTATGTTAACTGAGACGCTCTGTCCCTTGTCCAATGCCTCCTCAAAAGGCGTGTGCTCTAATTCAGGATGGGTTCCGAGTTTCCGTATAACCACAACGTTCCTGATAGAGGCAACTGACGACCGTATCCCTTTGAGCGCTTGTGTCTTGTCCAGATACTTTCCAGCATACTGGTAACCGTCCACACCTACAAAAACCTTGGGCTGTACCTGCCGAAACCTCTCCACCGCGCTTGCAACCCCGAAATCAGGCGAAGCGCTTGTCCATACGACGCCTGACAGGGCGCATCCAAGAAAGGCGGCTAGCGTTTCCCAGCTATTTGTGGCATAGGCGGCGACAGTATCCCCCTTCTTTACGCCGAGGGTTTTCAGGTAACCCGCAAAGCGCAAGGCGGCAGACCTTAGCTCTCCGGTTCCTAGCTCTGTGCGCCTCCCGCCTTCATCAACCGAGATTACACGTCCTGAACTCTTGGAAAACACATTCTCTGCGTAATTGACGCTGAGGCCTTCGAACCATTTGGCGCCAGGCATAACCCTTTTATCGATCACACGGGAGAACCGTCCCTCCGTGATCAGGCCAAAGTATTCGAGCAATGCTTCCCAGAAGGTTTCCAAATCGTTTACAGACCAGAGCCAAAGCCTGTGGTAGTCCTCAAAGGTGATACCCCTACTTGAACGAACCCATTCCATAAAGCGCCTCATTTCCGAGTGATCTACAAGCTCGGGTGGTGGAGACCACATTAAGCGCACGTTCTGTGGCATTTATTCAAGAGCACGCAAAGTACTAATTATTGTTTTCCAAGATCACCCTCTGAGAACCTAAAGATGAGTGACGTGAAGAACTTTTCTGCTTCTGCAAGTCCGCGAACGCTTTCATTCCCTTCAATCACATAGTATTCGTCCGGAGCATGAGCACGCGAACCATGACCAACACCTGCTGACACGAACGGAAGTTTAAGTGGATCCTTAGTGAAAACCGCCTGTGGCGAGCTTCCGAGCGAAAAGGGAAAAACACGTGGTTTGAGACCATTGTCCTTGTAACATGCGATCACGTGCTTAACTATTTCCGAATCAGGGTTGGTTCTTGACCAGTCATCGACCGAGTTCGCCTCTGGATACTCATGGATCCTGACGTCAGTATAGCCAAGCCTGTCAAGATGCCTTCTTACTTTCTCAACTGTTTCCGTAATGGTCTGGTTCGGTATGAGGCGCGACTCGAGCTTCGCCACCGCCCTGTCAGGAAGTATCGTCTTAAAAAGAGGGCCCGTATAGCCGGCCTCGATCCCTTGTATGTTAAGAGTGGTTGTATAGAACATTTTGACTAGAAGTTCCTTGCCCTTAAGGTCACGGTAGAAAGACCTTACTCCAAGCTCCTTGTGCAAAGATTCTTCATCAAAATCTTTTGTAAGCTCTTCTATGAACTCTAGGTCCCGGGCGTCAGGGGGGGCGACATTGTCGTAAAAGCCTTCAATCATAACGTGGTCAGGGTCGTGGGGATCGGTCATTGAAGACAGAGCGTGGATCATCCTCCATACCGGGCTTTCAACAAAGGCTGCACGGCTACTATGCACAGCTCTTTCAGCAGGACCTCTGCCCCACTCTTTGCCTGAACACTCGAGCTCAAACTCCACAACCCCCTTGCACCCAAGCGAAAGAGTCACTTGACCGTCGAGACCCTGGGACGCGGAAGGGCTGAAGACTGCCTGACAGTCGTCAAAGAGACTTATATTTTCCTTTACAAACTCCCTGAGATGGGTACTACCCAGTTCCTCCTCGCCCTCCGCCACAAACTTGAGATTGAGCGGAATTTCAAGGCCTGCACGTTTGACTGATACTAGAGCGTTAACGAACGCCATAAGGGGACCCTTACTGTTAATCGATCCACGCCCAACTAGAACGCTTTTGAACGGTGGCATGCCAACTACCTGCGGGTCAAAAGGGTCTTTTATTAATGACCATTTCTCCCCACTCACCTGCTTTACGTCATACATCATGTACACAAGAAGCGTATTTCTTGCATCCGCGTCGTAGTGTGCGTAGACCACCGGTTGTCCCCGAGTCTCGTATACCTTGACTTCTTGGCAACCGAGGTCCCTAAAAATCCCGGCAAGATACGTGGCGCACTGCCTTACCCCCACAGGATTCTCGGCGGCGATGCTTGGAATTCTGATGAGCTCCTTGATCCTTTCCACGTGCTCCCCTCTTGACTGCTCTATTACCTCAAAGACCTTCTGTAAACTTACCTGCATAAATCCAAAACACCCTTTGATTTATAAAGATGGGGTGCTGCTTATTCCTTTATCTAGCATCCACTCCTCCCTAAAGGCTGGAGGTTCATGCTTAAGCGGCGTGCAGCCGATACTGCTCGAAGAGAGGCACCCCGCAAGTCTCCACGGGCGTGAATTCGGGCATGCCCCCACTTTGATCGGGCCGATATTGCTTATCTTGGCACTCAGACTCCTCCATGGCAGGGGCGCACTCCCTGTAGCCCATACCCTCGAGGAACTTGAGGCATGATTGTTCTATCTTGATGGGCTTTCACACCTGCGCAAACAAAGAGGCACTGGTTAACCTTACTTTCTTTTGAACTTCGGGTAGTGAGCATTCTTTCGAAAGAATGTAGTTAACACGCTATCGGGCTCTTTAGTGTCTCTTGAGGCTTGGATTGGAAAGCTTGTAGAGTCGTGTGTTTTCGCGCTTGAGCTTGAAGGGTGGCTTGCGTGTTTTTAAATTCAGCCCCTCTCCCCTCCCCCCGCATCGACTTTACAGTAACGTGTTCCTGCCCCAAGTAAAGTGGTTTCACACAAAACGAGTGCACCCAGAATGTTTCTCAGCCGGGCAGGGCCACACCATTGAGTGCTTTTAGCACAGTCGACAGTTAAACATTCTCTTACATTTAATTCGCCTTCCTTACCCCGGGAGTTGGAGTTGTGTAGGGCATACTCTTCTGTCGCACCCTCCCGACTCTGGTTTATCGTGAACTCTTTTCGTGTATGTGAGATGAGCCCTAGAAGGGGCTTTAGCCTTTATGAGTCACCTAACCTCATCCTAAGTCTTTAGGATGTTTGCAATCGGTTTTCTGTAAGAGACGACGCATAATGACATGCCACCTTAGAAGAGCCCAGATCTGCGAGATCCGGCTCCTCCCTTTGGCACAGTGCTTGAGCATAGGGACAACGTGGATGGAATCTGCAACCTGGCGGAATATTCTTAGGACTAGGTATCTCACCCTTTAGTATAATTTTTTCAGAGGGTCTAAGGGACACCTTGGGAACCACAGAGACTAGCGCCTGGGTGTAAGGATGTCGAGGCGATCTCAGGACTTCGCCTGTCGGACCTTCTTCCACAATCTTGCCAAGATACATCACGGCAATTCTGTGCGAAATTTGTGCGGCAACGGTGAGATCGTGGGTTATGAGAAGTATGCTTGTCCCCTTTTTCTCGTTGAACTCTTTGAGCACGTTAAGCACCTGCATCCTGAGAGAAACGTCGAGCATCGAAACGGGTTCGTCTGCAACAACGAACTCAGGGCCGAGTACCATGGCTCGGGCGATTGCGACCCTCTGTCTCTGTCCTCCGCTAAGCTCATACGGGTATCTTTCGAAGTAGGCTTCCGGCGGACGCAGACCGGCAAGGGACAGGGCTGAGGACACCACACCTTTGTCCGCAGGTTCGCCGTTCACCTGAAGAGGTTCACAAACTATCTGGAAAATATTAAGCCTTGGATTTAGCGAGCCATAGGGATCCTGAAACACCATTTGCATTCTGCGCCTAAGTTTTCTGAGATCATCCTTTGCAAGCGTATCGATTCGCACTCCGTCAAACCACACCTCACCCTCCGTCGGCTTTTCGAGTAAGAGTAAGAGCCTGCCAGTCGTGGTTTTTCCTGAACCTGATTCACCAACAAGAGATGTCACCTCGCCCCTTGCAAGCTCGAGGTCTATTCCGTCAACAGCCCTGATGTACTCTCTTCGCCTTCCGAACAAGAAGTCCACGGGAGACCGTCTGACCTCAAAAAGTTTTTTCAGATTTGAGGCCCTTATGAGTGTGTCAGACACGGGTTTCACCTGCAACAAGACAGGCAACCTTGTGCGTGCTGTCGAGTAACCTGTACTCGTTGTCAAAATGACTACACTCTTCCCTTGCGAAAGGGCAGCGTGGAGTAAACGGACATCCGGAAGGCAGGTTTATCCCGTCCGGCGGGTCCCCTCTTATAAACTCAAAAGCTGTCCTAGGCTCGAGCGATGGAATGGATGAGATTAAAAGGGAGGTGTAAGGATGACCTGGATTTCTAATAACGTCCTGTCTGCTTCCGACTTCGACTATGCGTCCCGCGTACATGACGGCCATCCGGTCGGAAACTTCTGAAACGAGCGCTATATCGTGGCTTATGATAATAACGCTCATCGAGTATTTGTTCTTGAGGGCCAAGAGTAGATCCATAATCTGCGCCTGTGTCATAACGTCAAGTGCGGTCGTTGGTTCATCCGCGATCAGGAGCTTCGGATTCAGTGAGAGAGCAATTGCAATTCCCACCCTTTGCTTCAGTCCACCGCTCAGCTCGTGTGGGTAGGATTTTGCCTTCTCTGGATAGACGCCAACATCGTTCAGGATTTCTCTCGCCCTCTTCCTTGCTTCGGATTGATTCATACCCCGGTGCAAGACGAGCGGCTCGGCCACTTGGTCTTCGACCCTCATTATGGGATTCAAGGAGTTCATCGAACCCTGAAACACCATGGCAATCTCAGATCCGCGCACTTTTTGCATCTCTGACTCAGGAACGGTTGTCAAGTCTCTCCCCTCGAACAGTATCTGTCCGCTAGTACTCGCGTTCCCGGGAAGAAGGCGCATGATGCTATAGCCCATGGTAGACTTTCCGCTTCCGGACTCGCCCACAAGTCCAAGAATTTCACCGCTTATCATTTCAAGGTTAGCATGGTTTACCGCTCTGACCACACCCCGTGGCGTCCTAAAGGTAACCGAAAGGTCGTGGACCTCAAGAAGAGCCAACGACAAGCCCCTCCTTGAGCTTCGGGTTAAACACCTCGTCGAGGGCAAAGCCCGTAAGCGCAAACCCCAGGACTGCTATCACTATCATGAAACCAGGAGGAATCGCGTACCAGTAGTACCCGGCGCTTATCGCCCCCGAAGAATACGCGAAGTGCAGAATCTGACCCCAGCTTATATCGCTCACATCACCAACACCAAGAAAAACAAGCGCGGATTGTGTGAATATTGCATTAGAGATTGTCAAGGCGGTGTTTGCGTATACGAGCGGAAGGACGTTAGGAAGGATGTGTCTTCGTATAACGAACCAGGTGCCGGCCCCCGAAGCCTTGCTTGCCTCTACAAAAGGTAGGGTTTTCACCACAAGGGTCTGTGACCTGACTACCCTCGCCGTAGGCGGCCAGCTCAAGAGACCTATTATGAGTATAACATTGAGCAGTGAAGGGCCGAGCACCGCCGCGACGACTATCGCAAGTACGACGGCCGGGATGACAAGAAAGAAATCCGTGACACGCATCAGTGATTCATCAATCCAGTCACCCGCGTAGCCAGCGGTGACTCCAACACCCGTCCCCACGAAAATTGCTATAAAGGTAGCAAGGAAACCGACAAGAAGGGAGATCCTAGAACCCCAGAGGACGAGCGAAAGTATGTCTTCCCCGAGTTCATTTGTACCAAAGGGGTGCTTCGCGGAAGGGGGCTGCAGTATGGCACTCGGGTCTATCTGGTTGGGATTGTAGGGAGAAATATAGGGAGCAAGTAGCGCAATTATACCCAAAAACACGAGTATTCCTAGTCCTACCATGCCTTTTACGTTCTTTCTGTAAACGTGCCACGCCTTGCTCACGAGTACTTCACCCTTGGATCAAGGTATGAGTAAACCACGTCAGCAACGAAATTAGAAAGTATCACTATCAGAGCAACCACGAGGAACGCCCCCTGAAGAACCGGATAGTCTCTTCTCGATATAGAATCGTAGATCAGTGTACCGACACCGGGCCACGAGAACACAGTTTCGGTAAGAACCGCACCAGCTACTACAGTGCCGATACTTATCGCTATTATTGTAACCGTGGGCAGCATGGCATTCGGCACTATGTGCTTGAGTAAAAGTCTGCGCGTCCCCATTCCCTTGGAATAGGCCGCGACTACGTAATCCTGGGTTAGCTCGCCGAGTATGCTACTGCGCATTATGATCGCAAACTGTCCAAGAATTACAAGAGTAAGCGTGGTCATCGGGAGAATCATGTGTTCAAGAACATTAGCAACATAGGAAAAGGCATTAGGAAACGTTACGCCGACGGACATCATACCCGAGACCGGAATACCAGTTTTAATGGTTAGCATTATAAGAAGGATTCCGAGCCAGAATGTGGGCAGTGCATAAAGGATGAGCGACGCCGAAAGTATGCTAACGTCGGAGGCGGAACCCCTCTTCCAACCGCTAATTATTCCTAGAGAAACACCTAACAAAATGGCAAGCACCGTCGATGGAAGAAGGAGAACAACTGAATTGATCATGGCCGGGAAGAGAACCTGCGTTACAGGTGCACGGTAATAAAATGATATACCCCAGTTTCCAAGAAAGACGTTTCGAAGATAATCGAAAAACTGGACGTAAAGGGGCTGATTCAACCCAAACTGAGCGCTCAAAGTGTCTATTTCGCTTTTAGTAAGAAGGGGATTCCTAAAAAGGAGGGTAATTGGGTTACCGGGCAAAAGTCTGAAAAGCACAAACGTCAAGACGACAGTAGCGAAAAAGGTGACAAGAGAGGATAAACCTCTCTTGGCGATGTACCTACCCATACCCACCCTGTTCAGCCTCTCCTCCGTAGAAGGATTGCGGCGACTCCGGCTATGACGAGCACAATCACAACAGCGATGCCAACAGTGAGCGGATTAAGCGCACTAGAAGGCTGAGTTGTGGGTGGCACAATGGATGTGGAGGGCTGAGGCGTGCTTGACGACGTCGTACCCGACGATATCGAACTAGATGATGTGGAACTTGAAGTCGTTGACGCACTTGAAGTCTGGGTCACAGGAGTAATGTCTATGAAAGTGTACCAGTTAACGTCCGAAAAAGCACCTCCAGTCATGTTCGTAAAGACATTGGTAAAGAGCTGCGAGTTGTAGGCTTCGATTGAATCCACATAGTATAGGTTGATGTACGGAAGCTCGTTGTACAGAACTGACTGAAGCTCCCATGCATACTGTTTGACTTGGGCTATTGAGGTTGCCGTCATCATCTTTCCATACAGCGCGTCGTAACTCTTGTTCTGGTAGCCGCTGTCTGACGTTCCAGTTTCCGTCTGGTTCGACAGGAACACGGAAAGGAGTGTCGGAACCGCGGGGCTCGTGAACCAGTCCCAGAGGTCAAAGTCCTGAGTGAAGTTTGGCCATATTATGCTTGCAAGCGTGCCGCTATCTACCGCCTGAACGTTTGCCTGGACTCCTATCTGCTTCCACCAGTTTGCGATTATGTTTGCCGCCTGAACCTCCTCAGGCGCATTGCTCACAACGTAGAGCGTATAAGAAAGAGGCGTACCGTTCGGACTTACCCTTACACCATTTGAACCCATCTTGTAGCCCGCTTGGTTCAGAATCTCGTTTGCAAGTGTTATGTTGAAGGGGTACGGTTTGAGATTGGGGTCATAGTAGGCGTTGCCGATTGGCAGCAATCCTCCGGCCGGGGTGGCATATCCCTGCCAGATAACCTGCGCGAGTTCTGTGGTATTCATAGCATAGGCAAGTGCATGTCTTACGTTGACATCCTTGAGGGTTGGGTTTCCATGGCCCGCTGGGTACACGTTCACTGCTATATACCAGAACTCTTCGCCAGGCTTGGCAACAACCTTGATGCTAGGATAGTCTTTCATGAGCTGTTGGGCCTGTACAGGAAGAAGCGTGGGCGCAGCTGCGTCTATCTGCCCAGCCTCAAGTGCAGAGACCATACTGTTCGTATCCTTGAAGAACTGTACTATTATGCGCTGTACATGAGGCACCCTAGACGCGTAGAAGTAGTTGGGGTTTGCGGTGAGCTCAATATACTGTCCTTGGATATAATTGGTCACGGTAAATGGACCGCTACCCACAAGCGGATAGTCCTGGTAGTTGCTGAGCTGGGTTGAATTACTCGGGTTAGGCACATACTTTTGCCAGACATGCTCGGGAACTATTGGCACTGCGGCCGCTGTGTTTATCAGAAACAGCGCGGTCGGCCTGAAGTGAAACACCACAGTATAGTTTCCAATAGCCTGGACTGATGTGATGACCGCGACGTTTGGTTCAAGTCTCGAAGCACTGTTGTTCGCCACTTGATAGCTGTACACCACATCCTGAGCTGTTACGGGAACGCCGTCCGACCAAGTTGCGTTGTTTACAAGATAAAAGATAGCAGCTGACTGGTTCGGATAGACATACCACTTGTACGCGAGATCGGGCACAGTGGGACTGAACGTGGAGTTGTATCTAATGAGATAATCATAGACGTCGAGTGTCGTCATGGTCGAAACAACCGTATATGTTGTAAATGGGTTAAAGGTGTCAAACTGCGTGCCGCCGTATCCGATGATGAATGTCGAAGCTGAGCTCTGAGCGTGGGTCACCTTTGTAACGGAGATAAAGCCTCCGAAAACAAGGAGGGCCGCTAGAATGGCCGCAAAAACCGACTTTCGATCCAGCATGGAAGCTCCATAGATGTTCCCGAATATAAAGTTTAAGACGAACAACGAAAAGACATACACGAAAAGGTGCAGAGTATACCGAAATCGTGAGCATCCGCTACTGAGCAAAAGGCAGAATAAGAGAGCAAAGATCCATAAGTGAGTCAAGTCTTCTCCACGGTTTCGCATAATCGCGTACTGGTTTTGAACCGATATAGACCGTCTTGACGCTCGCGGCGTTACCCGCCATAACATCCACCCAACTGTCGCCCACAAAAAAGGTGACTGCTGGATCGGCTCCCAAGATTTTCATAGCTCTGATCACAGGATCAGGATATGGTTTCATTCTAATCACGTTCTCGCGCGTAACCAGAACATCAAAGTAGCTCGCAACGCCGTTACGTTCTAGTGTTCGCTTGACCACCTTTCTTGCGGAATTGGTAACCACCCCAAGCCTTACCTGTTTGGCACTCAGACACACGAGAACCTCCTGCACACCCTTGGCAAGTCTCGACGAACGGTTCACGAAAGAATCATAACGAGTAAGGACAGTGTACACCCTTCTGTGGAAAGTCGGAAAACGCTCAGGACTGGCAGCTTTCGCGGCAAGAACCATATCTGCAATGGAAGTCATCTGCGACTCCGAAAAGCGCAGTCCAAGCTCCCATGCCACGGATAAAAGCTTGCTACGAACGACATCGAATGGATAGATGGAATCGGTCAGCGTACCGTCCATGTCAAAAAGCACTGCGGTCATAAGGATTCACTCCCGACGATGCAGAGGTTCGAAATCCCATCTCTTGAAATCCTCTCGGTTACGGTTTGAAGGCATGGTCGCGTCCAGCCCCATCTTAGAAGTCTTCCGTGTTATTCTGTCTGCCGACGGGTCAAGGCTTGAACCAGTGACGTCTTTCAACACAACCAGTCCTTTATCCGCCTGAAACCGCGTGGCTATCGCCCACTCAACTTCTTCCATTTTGCTTATATCTATGTCCTCGTCCACCACAACCACATGTTTAAGCGAGGGATGACCACGAAAAGAAGCGTGAATTGCCTTAAGGCCGTCATCTGGACCATTTTTCGAAATTTTAACAACAGCATGCAACCAAGACCCACCGCCGTCTGTGAGGCGAACATCAAGGCATTTTACTTCCCGATTGACCTCGTTAAATATGGTAGGTTCACGTGGAAGTCCCATAAGCACTCTGTGCTCGCCGAAACCGGGGAGAAGTGCGTGATAAAGGGGATCTTTTTGGTGATAAACCGCACTCACCTCGAAAACCGGCTGTTCCCTTACAGCATCAAGCGTGAGTGTCAGGTCAAAAAAGGGGCCTTCTTTTTGTAATCTCTCGGAGTATATCCTGCCTTCAAGGACATATTCGCTATCCCATGGCACCGGAAGGTCAACCCCCCTCGCCTGTACAAGTCGCTGGGATTCCAAGGCATTTGCTATACCAAGTTCGTCGTAACCCGTGGGTACAGTTGCCGCCGCCGCAAACAGGTATCCGAGGCCATTTCCGATTGTCGCAACCACCTCGAGTTCTCCCTTAGACCTTTTCAAGTACGTGTCTAGATCACGGGGAACCACCCTTATCGGAGCCGCACGTGGATTTTCAGGCGAGATCAGCATCCTGTGAAAGCTAAGATTGAGACCGAAATCCGGGTCGGAGGCACAGAAAACTGCGGCCGTCACATATCTTCCCGCGTCTCCCCTCGTGTGAACAAGAGCAGGTAGCTGTGTGCTCAGGCTGACCGGTTCTTCCGTTACCTGAAAGCAGGGTGCCTTCGGATCGCGTTCGAAATCGCCCACCTTTTCAGGGTTGGATATTGCTCTGCTGAGCGTACCTAGCATTTCAGCCTGCGGTATTTCCAAGTATTCGGCAACGAGTGCACGAGTTGAGTACACATTGCCGGCGACCTTTCCACCGAAATTCCTGACCTTTTCAAATAGCATTGGACTGTCTGGTTCTCGTGCAAGAATCGAAGCTACCTCATATTCTGTGTCCACGGGCTGTGCGATGGTCTTGAGTTCCCCGCGATGTCTAAGATCCATTATGAAACCTCTAAAACCCTTAGAACGTTTGAGTAAAGGCAAACCGCACTACCCTGCAAGAAGTCTTGCCAGCCTGCCGGCCACTGATTCAAGAAAGGTCTTGTCCGCCTCTCCATAAGCATTCGATTCCTCACCGTCGATGTCAATTTCCCCGAGCACCATACCCCTCGAGTCGATGATGGGCACCACTATCTCCGACTTTGTTTCTAAGAAGCAGGCGAGATAATCTGGGTTACTTTGTACGTCTCCCACAATAACGGTCATTTTTGTTCTCGCAGCCAGCCCACACAATCCCCTTCCTATAGGAATCCTTACATGTTCGGTCGCGCGCTTTCCCGACCAAGCACGCAAGACAAGCGTATCACCTTCGAGTAAATACACTCCAACCCAAGAGTAGTTGGAATGAGTCTCCCTTAGATATTCCACCAACCTCTGAAGGGATGATGCGGTGTCAGACCCGTCTAACAAATTGTCTATTATCCTGAGATCATTTTCACTCATATCCGATCTCCCACCACAAGGAGCTCAAGGTTCCCGTGCAAACTGTGTGTTACACATTTAAATATAAACGTTTTCAGGTGAACTCCCCCGCCCTTACGGACGGGGTCTTCCCCTGAAGATAAAACGCGAAGGTATGCGCAGAACTAACGCGGAAGCGTTCTGTAACCGAGTTTGTTCTTGGGGCCTTCGCGAAGTTTTTGCGGATTTACTCCCAGCGTGCACAGGAACCTATGGAATTCATCATCCGTTATCCACTCTACCCTTAGGTAATCGGCCAATTCATCATCATTCATTCCCAGTTTCCTAGCCTCCTTGAGCGTAAACAAGTAGGCTTCAATTTCCGTTGGCCTGTCAACATAGGAGTATCTCTCATCAAAAAGCTCCTTACCCTCCATGAACTGGCGTACATGGACCAGCTCATGAATTACATCCAAGTATAGATACCTTTCGTCTGCCGTCTTGAGATAGTGAGAGGATACGAGTATATATCCGGTTTCATCATCAACGGCAAGGTAACCCCTCCGGGGAAAAAGTACGACTTTCAAGCCAGAAAGAACTTCCTTGGTCTTCTCGCCAAATATGCTCTTTACGCAATCCAGATTCTCGAACCCCTGAAATACCTCAAAGAAAGCATAGGTCAGGATGCGTAAATCCCTGTTAATTCGCACCGAGTTAAGCATTGCTGTGAACGTTCTTTCGGAATATTTAAGCGTGAGTGACGTCCGAGCTTTAGATGACGACGAAAGCCCGGTTAAAAAATCAAAAAGGCTTAAATTGTTGCCCAAGTGTTGTCAATTCTGGGTTTTCGCTTGAATCAGGTATTTGGCCTTCTTGTAGGTTTGAGGGCTGTTTTTGCGGCATTTTCTGGAGCGTCTTCTGAAAAGGGAACGCAAAGATGACCGCCCTGAAGAAGGTAATGGTATTCGGCTCAGGCGGCATCAAAATAGCAGAGGCAGCCGAGTTTGACTACAGTGGTAGCCAGGCACTAAAAGCGCTTAAGGAAGAAGGAATAATGACAGTACTTGTAAATCCCAACGTGGCCAGTGTCCAAACAAGCAGTAGAGTTGCGGACAGGGTGCACTTTATACCACTTCAAGCCGGTTTTGTCACGAAATTGATCGAGGAGGAAAGACCGGATGGCGTTATGCTCGGCTTTGGTGGCCAAAGTGCCCTGAGCCTTGGCGTATCGCTTTACGATGCGGGTGTGTTCGACCGATATGGAGTCCGTGTCCTCGGCACCCCTGTCTCCGGCATCAAAAGTGCTCTTAGTAGAGAGCTTTTCCGGGAGCTCATGATCAAGATAGGGGAGCCTGTACCGGAAAGCGAGACTGCCCATTCTATGGGCGAGCTTATCGAAGCCGCAAGACGCATCGGTCTGCCACTCATGGTACGCGTCAGCTTCAACTTGGGTGGCAGGGGTTCCGCAGTGGTACACTCTTATAGAGAGCTCGAAGAGGTGGGCGGTAGAGCATTCGCCCAGAGTGCAATCGGAGAAGTGATAGTGGAAAAATACCTTGACGGATGGAAGGAGATAGAATATGAAATAATGCGGGATGGAAAGGGAAACAGAATATCGGTAGCATGTCTCGAAAACCTTGACCCGATGGGGGTTCATACAGGCGAATCAGTCGTGATCGCACCTAACCAGACTATCGCAAACGACGAGTTTCAGGTGATGCGTAACGCATCGTTCAGGGTGGCCGAGTCAATCGGCTTAGTAGGTGAGTGCAACGTTCAAACGAGCCTGCAGCCTGACGGTAAGCGCTACTATGTAATAGAAACCAATCCCCGCATGTCCAGGTCAAGCGCACTTGCTTCAAAAGCAACCGGATACCCGCTTGCGTACATCGCAGCGAAGCTTGCCCTCGGATACTCTTTGGCGGAACTGAAAAACCCAATAACAGAACACACTACAGCCTTCTTTGAACCCAGCTTGGACTATGTTGCCATAAAGATACCTCGCTGGGATCTCCAAAAGTTCTATTCGGTCGATTCAAGAATCGCGACCGAAATGAAAAGCATAGGAGAGGTTCTCGCCCTTGGGAGAAGCTTCGAGGAAGCATTCAACAAAGCGATAAGAATGCTAGACCTGCCGAATTATACCTATCTCGGCGATTATGCGCCCGAAGATGGGGATGAACTTGAACTCCTGCGTAAAAGGCGTGCCTACTGGTTCTTCTATGCGGCGAGGGCGTTCGCGAAAGGCGAAACAGTCGAAACGGTGAGTAAGCTTACCAAAGTCGACCCCTTCTTTCTTGAAAAACTGAAGAAAATGGTGGAAGCAGAGGACACCATAGCAAAGGAAGGGCCAAGCTTTGAGATGCTTTCCAAAGGTAAGAAGCTAGGCCTTTCCGACAGACAGCTAGCCTCTTTATGGAGCACTAAAGAGGAAGAAGTGGAAAGACTGAGAAGGATTCACAAGGTACAACCAGTTGTGAGGTGCGTAGATACTCTCGCCGGTGAGTGGCCTCTCGAGACGAATTATCTCTACCTAAGCTATGATGGTAGCCAAAGTGAGACAGGTCGGAGAGCAAAACGGGGGCTTGCGGTAGTAGGGGCAGGCGTATTCAGGATAGGCGTGTCGGTCGAATTTGACTGGGGCGTTGTGAACGTCGTAGACGCCGCAAAAAGGACGGGACTCTTCGATAGGGTTGTAATCTTTAACTACAATCCCGAGACAGTGTCTACCGACTGGGACACTGGCGATACGCTTCTTCTTGACGAATTAACACCCGAGTCTGTTCGGGCGGGATGCGATCTTCTTGGGATAGAAGACGTAGTGTGTTTCGCGGGGGGTCAGATCGCAAACAACATGATAGAACGACTTCACAAAATGGGTCTTAGGATCGTTGGAAGTAACGCGAGTTCGGTCGGAATTGCAGAAAACCGAAAAAAGTTCTCCGAAATCCTTGACAGGCTTGGGATACCCCAGCCGGAGTGGACCGAAGCAACCGACCTCAGGGAAGCGCTGAAATTCGCGGACAGAGTGGGCTACCCGGTACTTGTCAGACCAAGCTATGTGCTGAGCGGTTCATCCATGACGATCGCGATGAATGAGGAGGAACTTGAAAACTTCATCTTAAAAGCCACGAAGGCATCGCCGGAGCATCCTGTTGTTGTTTCAAAGTTCATCGAAGGTGCGCTGGAAGGCGAAGTTGACGCCGTAGGAACACGAAATGGAATTCTTGCAGCTCTACTCGAGCACATCGAAGAAGGAGGAGTGCATAGTGGGGACGCCACCATAGTTACGCCGTCGCATACGCTCGGTGGCAGCACGTATGACATTTCGAGGATTTTGGAAAGTCTGGTCGCTGAGATTGACATCAAGGGCCCCTTTAACCTGCAGTTTCTCGTGAAAAACAACACCATATACGTGATCGAGCTAAACCTAAGGCTCAGTAGATCCATGCCCTTTACGAGCAAGACATATGGCGTAAACCTAGCAGAGCTAGGGCTGAAAGCCGCTCTGGATATCGCTAAACTCCGCGGTATAGAATTTATGCGCTCACAACTTATTGGCGTAAAGTCACCTCAGTTTTCGTGGTCCCAGCTTAAGGGCGCGTACCCACACTTGGGGCCTGAGATGAGGAGTACAGGTGAAGTGGCGGCATTCGCAAAGACTCTAGAGGAAGCCTTGTACAAAAGCTGGCTCGGTGCGCCTCCAAACAGGGTGCCAGACAGGAACTCATGGGTGCTTGCCTACTCGAGGGTGCAGACCCGCGACGCAATAGCCGCCTGCCACAGCCTTCAGGAACAGGGATATCGTATTGTGACATTTGACAGGGCACCGCTTGGCACGTTCGAGCGGTTTACCGAAACGGAGCTTATTGACGCGATAAAGACAGGTAGGGTACAGCTCCTTATCACAGAGGGATTCCATCCAGACCTAGACATGAAGTTAAGGAGAGAGATGGTCGACCGAAATATACCGGTAGTTCTTTCTTTCAGACTTGCGTCTGCCCTCGCAAAGAGTTTCGAAACTTTACTCGTAGACCAGCGAAGCGCCTAGCGGTCTACCTCGCCCAAAACCGGGTCAAATGAGCCGAATGTCACCAAAGCATCCTGTAACTTCTCTCCTACCATCACTCGTTTTGCCACATAAACGTTGATGAATGCGGCACTCTTGATCTTCATACGAACGGCTCTTGGAGAACCATCACTGACAATATAGTATGACCCCTCACCTCGAGGTGTCTCTATTCTGCTTGAAGCCTCACCTTCGGGTATAGCAAGTATGGAAGACTTCGACTGATATGGACCGCTTGGCAGGTTTTTCAGAGCTTGACGCACAATCGAAATGCTCTGTCTGATCTCCTCAAGCCTCATGAGATAGCGCTCTAAATTGTCACCGTTCTTCCCCAAAACAACTTCGAAGTCAAACTCGTCGTACACCGAATAGGGGTCGTCCTTCCTCACGTCAAATGGTATTCCCGAAGCCCTGAGTGGTGGACCCACGGCACCCCATTCTATTGCATCCGATGCCCTTAGAACGCCTGTACCCCTGAATCGTCTGAGAAACACTGGATTACGTTCGTATATTGTAGAGAACTCATCAAGATGTTGCTCTATTGTATCGATGGCCTGATTCGCTCTTTCTACAAATCCTTTCGGCAGATCCCTGTTGACCCCGCCGAAGCGGAAATAGTCGGGAAGCATCCTCGCACCGCACACCATTTCGTTCAGGTCTAGGACCAGTTCCCTATCTCTGAGACCCCAAACAAATCCAGTAAGCTGACCGACCTCGTCACCAGCGGTAGCAATGAACATAAGGTGACTCTGGATTCGGTCAAGCTCGGCCATTATTACTCGTATGTATTCAGCCCTCGCCGGCGGCTCCACCCCAGCGAGCTCTTCCACGGCGCTTACGTAAGCCCATTCCCAGTTTAGCGGGGACACATAGTTCGTCCTGTCTGGGTATGGAAGCATCTGAACCCAAGTGTTGTTCTCGCCCAGTTTTTCATGATTGCGATGCAGATAACCCATCACGATATCCGCATCCACCACGACTTCCCCATCTAACCTGAATCTGATCATCAGCGGACCGTGAGTGGCCGGATGGTGGGGACCGAAGTTGACCGTAAGTATCTCATCCTCCACCTCGGGATTTTCATCAAGCCACTTCGCCGGCAGGGCAATTTTTCCTTCATTTATTCTCCAAGTCTGGGGCGGTGGGTAACCCAAGCTTGGATTCAAAGGATAGCCCCTCCTGTCATAGATCTTTCTCAATGGATGCGAAAGCCAGTCCTCCCTGAGGAGCATTCTACGCATATCTGGATGTCCCGTGAACTCGATTCCAAACAAGTCGTACACCTCCCTTTCGAGAAATTCAGATGCCTGGTACACTGATGTGGAGGTGGAGAATTTTACGAGTTCGTCCTTTTCGGAGTGAGGAATCTGCGTCTTTACCATTGCTTCGATTTTCCTTTCAAGCGACCAGAGGTTGTATACTAGGTCAAAATACTTCTTCCAGTCCACAGCCGTTATATAGTTCAGATGGTCGAAACCTGACTGCTTGAGGAAGGAGAGCACATCGATCGCTGATTCAGGGGCTACCTTCACCCTAACCCTCCTTTTGCCATGCACAGCCGCCTCGAGAACCTTACCCTGAAGCGGAAGCAAGGACTGCACTATCGCCTTCTCTTGGGCTAGCGGGTCCGGTTTTGGTAGAACCTGTCCAGCCGTTTGCTTTGCAGACAAGTATCAGACCGCCTCCGTTTTCTCCTGCTTTTCAGTATAGTAGGCGTCTATCATCTCCTGAACTCTCGTAAGACCGTACACCAGAGCTTCTGGTCTAGGCGGGCAACCTGGTACATATACATCGACCGGAATTATGTCATCTACACCGTCCACCACGTCGTAAAGGTCTCTGAATGGACCGCCTGAAGTGGCGCACGCTCCCATTGATACCACGTACTTCGGCTCAAGCATCTGCTCGTACAATCGCCTGACAACCGGCGCCATCTTCTTTGTGACGGTTCCAGCAACAATCATGACATCTGCCTGCCGGGGCGATGCCCTTTGCATAAGCATGCCAAGCCTTTCAGCATCGGTTTTGGAGGCACCCGTCTGCATCATTTCGATAGCGCAACAGGCAATTCCAAATGCCAAGGGCCAAAGGGAGTTCTTTCTACCCCACTTGATAACCGTGACGACGCCGCCGAGCTCAGCCAGTTCGCTCATATCACGATTAATGACCAAACCCTCAAGCTTTAAGCCTTGTGTGGTCTGGATAATCCTGAGCCTAGAGGTGAGCGATTTCACGCAGGAAGTACCTATGAAATCTTGTGTCATTGGCAAGCTCTGGGTGAAAGGAAGTCACCACTATATTTTCCTGTCTTGCGGCCACAATACCATCGCTCAGACTTGCAAGGGGCTGGACGGCTGCACCCACATGGGTGATGATCGGTGCCCTTATGAAAACGCCAAGAAATGGCTGCTCGCCAAGTACCGGGATCGACACCTGAGCCTCAAAGGAGTCGGGCTGCCTTCCGAAATGATTCCGCTCTACCTCTATATCCATGACACCTACCAGTGGCTGGTCCTTGTCGCCGACCACGGCGTCCTTTGATTTCTTAGCAAGAACTATCATTCCCGCGCAAGTGCCGAGGGTCGGAAGACCGTTCAGTATGGCCTCCTTGAGTCTGCTAATCACCTTTAGGCGTTCGGCAAGCGATCCTATTACGGTGCTTTCACCACCCGGAATCGAAACAGCGGACAGCTCCTCGATCTGTTCTGCTCTCTTTACAACCACCACACGTACGTCCTCCTTTTCATCCAGGAGCGCCATTTTCCAAGCCTCCAGATGCTCCTCTATATCCCCTTGAAAGCCGAGCACACCTATAACTGTCATCTCAGTTTCCACGCTCTTGCATTTTGAAAACCATGGTCTGCTGATCAAGCCCCTCCATCGACTTTGATTCGTCTACGGAACGCTGGGCATCCGCGACAATTGACGGGTCATCATAATGAGTCGTAGCCAAGACGACCGCCTTTGCCCGTTCCAGAGGATCCTTTGACTTAAAGATTCCACTACCGACGAATATGCCGTCGGACCCGAGCATCATCATCTGGGCTGCATCGGCCGGAGTGGCGATTCCCCCAGCCGCAAAGTTTACCACCGGAAGTCTATCGAGCTTTACAGTTTCGACTAGCAACTCGAGCGGCACCTGAAATTCCCTCGCTCTCAGCACGAGCTCCTGGTAATCTCCCTCAAGGTAAAGGCCCCTTGCAACTGCCAGCTCCCGCTTGAGCAATCTGAAATGTTTCACAGCTTCTGCCACGTTGCCAGTTCCGGGTTCACCTTTCGTTCTTATCATGGAAGCGCCTTCCATTATCCTCCTCAAAGCCTCTCCAAGACTCCTTGCACCGTTCACAAAGGGAGTTCTGAAATCCCACTTCCAGATATGTCTTTCTTCATCCGCTGGCGTGAGCACTTCGGATTCGTCTACCATGTCCACCCCCATGGACTCAAGAACCTGAGCCTCATATGTATGCCCTATCCGACACTTGGCCATGACTGGAATTGTGACATGGTCCATCACATCCTCGATTACCTTGAGGCTCGCAGTTCTCGCTATTCCTCCGGCCTTTCTTACATCATAGGGAAGCTTGTCAAGAACCATTACCGCGACGGCGCCTGCCTCCTCAGCAATCTGAGCCTGTTCAACATTTGTAACATCCATCACAACGCCATGTTTCAGCATATGAGCGAATCCCCTCTTGACCAGTACTGTACCTTTTATCGAGTCCTGATCTTTCCACAGATTCGGAGACCCAGACAAAGGATATCCTGCTGTCGAAACCATGTGTATATTTAGCACATACAGACAAATTAGCTTATCTGAGAGATGCACTCGCATTCTTCAGAAATCAGTGCATTTGGATAAGCATCTTTACGCGCCAACTCAAAAGCGGAAAAGAACGGATTCCCAGTTAAGTTAGCCACTAACCATAACTGAAAACAACACCCTTTCCTCCGTTTGGATACTTCCAGACAATTGCGCCATTGCCAAACTGGTGACAGGCAATATAGCACGCCCTGAGCTCGAGGCAACCCTCGTAGTTGACGGCTATGTGGTCCTTTTCCCAAGTATAAACCTTGGCAGGACAAACCCTGAGGCACGGTTTCTGTTCACATTTCACACAAAGTTCATTGTCAGAAATTACAATATGCGACTGAGAGTCCCAATCCCACTTGTCGAACCCGAGTAATGTCTCAACGTTCTTCTTTTCCATCTTCTACCTTTTTCGGAAGCCTTGGTCCCTTAAAAACATTCGCAGGACGCAAATACGTCTAGAGAGACCGAGGCTCAAACTGCACGGTACCTACAACCCTCAGTGAGCCGAGTTTTCCACTTGGATCGAATGCAACCGCTCTGGTCAGCGAGGAGGGAATCTTCCTTCGCATGTTCACCGCGCAAAGTCCGTCTCCCGCACACTTAACCTCGCTGGTTAGAACCTGTCCAGCCACCGAGAACAGTAACACATTTGGCTCTCCTTTGTAAAAGGGGTTCTTCGTGAGCCTTGCCCTTTCGGGCAACCAAAAACGGTCGTCACCTGAAAGATAGCCCCCCTTTTCGAGCTCTTTCTCAGTAAATGATTTGAACGCAATGCCCACCCTGCTGCCGGTTGGCGCCTCTTCCACATTCTCGTCCATTACCTGGATACTCTTGACTTCAGAGGTCTTGCTTTCCGTAAGGTAGAGCTCGTCGTGCACCTTGAGTGTGCCGCTGACAACAAAACCAAGAGCCACCACACCCACTCCCTTCACATTAAATGCGTTATCTATGCTCACGAGCTTATCTTGGCCGGTAGAAACAGGCAGAAGCGGACGCACAATCTGGTCGAGCTCAACTCTCCTCAGCTCGTCAAGGTTGGAATACTGCAGCTCCCGGTAACCTTCAAGCGGGGTACCACGGAACATCTTTCTGATCTTTTCGGATGAGAAGAGCCCCTTCTTACCGACGAAAAAGCCACTACTTACTCCTGCCTCCGCTAGTGCAAGACAAGACTCGGCTTCTTGCCAACCAAAGACACCTTCTTCGGGAAGAATAACGAACGCAGTGGAGTTTAGCGTGACGGCTGCCGCGAGATGACCGATTTTCTCAGGGTAGCTTTCAGCGTGGAGCAGGGTCTGGGCCGTTCCTCTAGCATGATACATTTCAAGACCTTGAGATTCGCTCTTTTTCCCAAAGAGCAAACAGAAAGCGGTCCGCTGCTCTCTTGTCGAGCCATAAACACCAACAATCGCCTTGGACTCCATAATTTCTGCCCTCGCGACCTCAATATAAGACCACTATATCTCCCTGCATACTGGGAGGGCCTCCCTGCGTGAGTATCATCATCCAATCCCAGTTGGCACGCGCAAATGTTATCTTTGGGTGCGTATCGAGTAACCCAAGTTGGTCTTTTCTGATCTTCACGAATACATTGAGTTTCTTGAGAAGAAAGGTGAACTTCTGAAAATCCGAGCCGAGGTTAATCCTGAGCTAGAAGTTGCAGAAATATTAAGAAGGCTAGTTTCCAAAGGAACAGGAAAAGCCGTTTTGTTCGAGCATGTCAAGGGAAGCACAATCCCCATTCTTGGAAACGCTTTCGGCTCAAAGGAACTTGTCTCCCAAGCACTTGGTGTAAAAGACCCAAAGGAAGTTGGTGAGAAAATCGGTAAGCTCCTCGAGTTCGAACCGCCCAGGGGGCTGATTCAGTCATTAAAGACAATACCCCAGCTGAGGGAACTTGCTGAAATAGGTCCAAAGAGAGTGAAAAGCGGAAAGGTAAAGGAGATTGTTAGATTCGAGGACGCGTCCCTTGATGAGCTTCCAAATCTCAAAGTCTGGCCGAAAGATGGAGGGAGGTTTATCACCTTTCCGCTTGTTATCACGAAAAATCTAGACAGTGGAAAGATCAACATCGGCGTCTACCGAATGCAGGTGTTTAGCCCACGCAGCGCAGCCGTCCACTGGCAGAAACACAGGCCGAGCGCAGTCGCGCACAGGGAGGCGGAGAACAGACAGGAAAAGATGGAGGTCGCTGTCGTCATAGGTGCGGATCCAGCGACAATATTTGCGGGTGTGGCTCCCGTTCCGGAGGGTATAGATGAGTATCTCTTTTCAGGACTGATCAGAGGAAGAGGCGTCGAACTTGTCAAATGTGAAACCCTGGACCTTGAGGTACCTGCCAACGCAGAGATCGTGATCGAGGGAACGGTGAGACCGGATAACTACGTGATTGAAGGCCCTTTTGGCGATCATACAGGCTACTATACTCCAAGAGAAAAATACCCTCTCCTTGATGTCAGCGCAATCACAAGAAGGTCGGATGCGGTATACCTCGCGACGGTTGTGGGTAAACCCATTCAGGAGGATTCCTTCCTTGCCGAAGCCGCATCCGCTGCATTTTTCCAACCACTAAAGCTACTTCTTCCCGAGGTCAGGGACATTTACCTTCCCCCCGAGGGTGTTTTTACAGGTATGGGCGTTGTGTCCATCAAGAAGAACTACCCCGCTCAGGCAAAAAAGGTGATGTTCGCACTCTGGGGGCTTCCCCAGCTAATGTTTCTCAAGTTTGTTGTGGTAGTCGATGACGATATAGACATCAGGAACATGTCAGAGGTTATCTGGGCGGTTGCTACTAGGGTGGACCCGGGTCGCGATGTACTCATTATCCCGGGTGCGGTCACAGACTCTCTCGACCACGCTTCCCCACTACCAAACGTGGGGTCGAAAATGGGTATAGACGCGACAAGAAAGTTACCTGAGGAGGGATACCAGAGGGAATGGCCAGAAGTCGTAAGCCCGGACGAAGCTACGGTTAGGCTTGTCGACTCGAGGTGGGCTGAATACTTCGGCTCAAACCTTTAAACCGAATGCCTGCGAAAGCTTTCTGAACTTTTCGTATTCCTTGATGTATTTTCTTCCCTTCTGGGTCACCATATAGACCTTTTTCTCTTCCTCACCTCTCCGCGAAATAAACTCGATTCGTTCAAGCTCCTCAAGGAGAGAGACAAGTCTGGTATACGGGATATTCGCCCTGCTTTGGATATGGGTGAGCCTCTGATCTCCGCGCTCATCCTCAATCGCCCTAAGCACGTCTACAATTATTTCGACACGCGACCTGTACTTTTCTCTTTTCATTTGGAGCTTACCCGCCAGACCGCATAGAGGATAACCGAGAACGCCGCTAGCTGGACTATGGAGGAGGCAAGGTACAACGGGTCGCTGTCAAGGTCTATCAAACGTATCACCTGCTGAATGACCATCATTCCGAACCCGAGCATCACGGTCTTTGTGTACTCAGATCTGCGCTCGATGTACTCAGATACCATATGGGCTAGGACAAAGAAAATTAGAACTGTCGAGAAGAATCCTATCAGATAACCAAATAGCTGTCTCAAAACCGAGAATTCTCTGATCGTCGACACAGGCGCAAGAGCCGAGGCTGCAGAGGCAGGCTTGCCCTCCCCAGAACCTGCTTGCGACGAAGGCGATATGGCATAGGCAAAGGCGAGAATCAACAAGGCTGACATATTGAATAACGAGTACACAAGGTATCCGAGTCCGAAGAACAGTGCCCTGTTCAGGACAAGCTCTCGGAGAACAAGAAAAGTATAAACCGCCTGTATAAAAAGTCCCGTTGCAAAAAGCAGAAAGGAAGCGCTCAGGAAAAGAAGGTTGACGTATCCCAGAAACCTATATGCCCTGTATGAGTAGTACCAAATTATCGCAGCAAAAAGCGCGCTTGTAAGCTCGACTATCGCCTCTGAAAGGAAAAGCAGAGATGTGGCCAATCCCAAGCACCTAGATCAGCATAAGGTCTCTCGCAAAGCGTGTCAGCATCTTATATCCTTTCCCCGTTACGCACACTATGTCCTCAATCCTGATACCGAATTTTTCGGGAAAGTAAACGCCGGGTTCGACACTGAAACACATTCCCTCCCTGAGAGGTTCGGCATTACTGCTAGTTATATAGGGGTCTTCGTGAACTTCGAGACCTATTCCGTGTCCAAGCCTGTGTATGAACGCGTTTCCCAACCCGCCTTTGTCAAGCGACTTTCTTGCCGCAAGATCCAATCTGTTAGCCTCCGTACCCGGAGCTACCAAGGAAAGCGCTTCCTCTTGTGCATCCATCACACGCTTGTAGGCTCTGAGGAACTCCTGGTCCGGTTTTCCGACGTACACCGTCCGCGTCATGTCGGAGTTGTACCAGGCGTACCTGCATCCAAAGTCGATCACCACAGGAGTATCAGACTTGAGGACCGCATCGGACGCTCTGTGATGTGGCAAGGCCGCGTTCTGACCGAAGGCAACTATCGTGGAGAAGGCACGCTCCTGTGCTCCCAGTTCTACCATGGTATCCTCAATTCTTTTCGCAAACTTTCGCTCGGTCACTCCAGGCGTCAGGTAGACCATGTTCTCTTCGAGTGCTCTAGCCGCTATATCACATGCCCGTTCAAGGGCTTGCAGTTCACTATCATCTTTTATTTGCCTCAAGGACTTGGTGAGAGAGTTAGCGTCGGTAACTGCCGAACAGTCGTTGATCACACCGAAAAACCAGCCCACGGGAATCGATCCTTCAAGACCTATTTTCTTATACCCTGAAATAATCTCACCTAGCTTAGATGCGGGCGATTCGTGGTCATACCACACCTTTATGTCGTCTACCCAACTTTCAGATCTGATCTGTTCGGTATATAGTGAAGGTGAAAAGAAAAATGGGTCTCCCGCCTGCGGAATCAAAAGAAGCAGTGGCCTTTCCTGGGAATCTTCGAACACCCCGCTCAAGTAGTACATGTTGGGGCCGGGTGGGATCACAACGAGATCGAGACCAGCCTGCGCCATGGCCGACTGAAGCCCACGCATTCTTTGCCTTGTATTCATGAACAACTTGGCGCGACCTGTAAGATAACCCTATCGTCATTGGGTGCGCTATACTGATAAGATGGCGGCTAATATTGTTGACAGGTTGGATTTACACGGCGTTCTACTCGAAGAGGGTATCACATACGAGGTGGTGATGGTATCATCCAGTTCGGACTCGCAACCCCACGTTGCACCGATAGGCATCAGGCTGAAGAAGAACCACCTTTTGAGCAGGGTGTATACAGACACTATCACCTACTCCAACCTCAGTGCAAACTCATTATGTACATTAAACCTGATTAGAGATGGCAGAATTTTCTATCTTGCGCTCTACGATAAAGAACAGCTTGCCAGACAAATCGAGAGGAGAGACGGATTCTGGGTGATCACTGGTAGCGAAGGTTGGCTGGGTCTCAGAGTGGCGGACATACAGAATGACTCACGGGAGGCAAGAATGTTCGAATTTGAGGCTGTCGACGGCGGACCGCTCACCCACCCTACCAAAGGTTATTCCAGAGCCGACACAGCCCTTGTTGAAATGCTCGTACACTCGACAAGGATCGCACCCTTTCTGAAACAGGGTAGAACCGAAGATGCAAAAATGCTGGTAGAACTTCTCCGGCACTACTACTCACTAATAAAGAGGGTGTGTCCTGGCACTGACTATGAGATATATGCAGACGATATACTCAAACGCAGTCTTACAGCCTTCGAGAGGTCTGGATTTTGAACAAAGAAGAGTGGCTGAACAAATGGTATCCCTGGATAACCAAGAAGCTTGGGCTAAATCCCGATGCTGATTTTGCGGCCGCAATGCTTCTTGATTCCCTTATTCCGAATCCGATAGATGCTAGCATTGCGCATGGAGCTATTGCTGGGAACACGTGCCTAGTCCTGGGGGCAGGTCCAAGCCTCGAGAGGACGTTTGATCGGGTTCTACCAACGGATGTGGTGAGCGTTGCGTCCGATGGCGCAGCCAGGATGTTTATGCACAGAAGACTCGACCCACCTGACTTCCTTGTCACCGACCTAGATGCGGGCGACGACGTGATTCTGTGGTGTTCTCGTCGGTCAGTGCTAGTTGTGCATGCACACGGGGACAACGTGAAGGCACTTGTAAGACTGATACCGCCACTTGTGTCCTCGGGAGCAAAGATCATTCCTACAACTCAGACAGTGACCATCGGTAAACTGAGTAATTTCTTTGGCTTCACCGATGGAGACCGCGCTGCATGGTTCTGTCATGCAATGGGCGCAAAGCGGATCATGCTCGTGGGAATGGATTTCGGGCAGTGCGTAGGCCGATTCTCGAAACCAGTACCTCACGCGGACAAAGGACGAAAACTTGAGAAGCTTCGCATTGGCGAACGGCTCATTCAGAGACTCGCCGAAGAAGCAGACGTCTGCACCGTCAAGGGTTCAAGAACCATCCCTAGGGTCCCCCGGTGTGATGCGGCGGGAAGGCCTGCGTCGGACAATTGAACCGTTACGTCAAACGATGTACACACACCCGCGGCTTTTAAATTCAGGTAGTTGCAATAAAACTTATGAAAAAAGAGTACGTTGTAACCGACATATCAGCCTCGCCCGACGGGAGCCCTTATGTCTTTGTAACGCTCACCGAGTCCCATGATATGGACGACCAAGGAACGTCAAGGACACGAGGAGTAATGAGCGGACCTGACCCTGACGCCATTCTGAGGGACGTGAACAGACTTCTCTTCCAGCGGTTCGGGGGGACAGGTACCACAGTTAGAATGGACATGGCCGAGTACGAGGAAATCGGAATAAAGGTAGGAGATAGGGTGGTACTTGAGCTCAAAAAGGTTGAGCTGCAGTCTTCCTAAACACAGCCTTATAATGATACAAAATTTACATCTTTTCGTTAATCTTTCTTGAGAAAAAGCTTAAGAGTATGTGTTCTGATAGTGTTGACATGCAGGATACCTTAAATAGAATAAGGGGCATGTTACAGGAGGCTGGGACAGTACACCTGGACCTTTGGTTTACGGATCTCAAGGGCAGATTGAAGCACGCAACCATGGAGACGACAGAGGTGGACGAAACCTTTGTAACCCAGGGGGCTGCAAAACTCGATGGTTCTAGCATTGAAGGGTTCACCGAAATATACGAGTCGGATCTTGTGCTCAAACCTGACTGGAAAACGTTTGCTCAACTTCCATGGTTTCGCTCAACAGCGCGAGTTATAACCGACGTATACAAGGGATCCATGGAGGGGCGAATGGAAAGAGACCCTAGGGCAGTGGCCCAGAGCGCCGAAGAATTCCTGACAGAAAGCGGATACAGTCACTCATTCTGGGGGCCAGAGCCTGAGTTCTTTGTCTTCGATGAGGTTTCATACTCAGCGGATTATAACAACTCGCACTACCGAGTGGTATCGAGGGAAGCAGTAGCCGGTGTGAACAACAGGGGATATCTGATCAAGCCTAAGGGGGGCTACTATCCAGCGACACCCACTGACACGCTCATGAATTTCCGAACAGAAGTAGTAGATGTGCTCAAAAACAATTTTGGTCTCAGAGTGGAAGCCCATCATCATGAAGTGGCAGCTGCAGGTCAGTGCGAAATTGACTTCAGATACGGCGGACTCACTGAAACTGCAGACAGGCTTCAGACGCTCAAATATACGGTTAAAAACGTTGCATCACAGATGCAGATGGTCGCTACGTTCATGCCCAAGCCCATATACGGGGACAATGGGTCGGGCATGCACACGCATCAGAGCGTCTGGAAAGGTGAAGAGAACCTGTTCTATGACGAGCGTGACGAATACTCTGAACTCAGCCAGTTTGGTCGGTACTATATAGGCGGACTCCTTGAGCATAGCGAGGCCCTGGCCGCGTTTGTGGCGCCCACGACCAACTCTTACAAGAGACTTGTACCAGGCTATGAAGCGCCTGTTTATATTGTTTGGAGCAAAAAGAACAGGTCTGCGGCATGCCGTGTGCCAGCCTATCATAAGGGAATCTCCGCCGCAAAAAGGGTTGAATACAGGCCCCCGGACCCGAGCTGCAACCCCTATCTCGCGTTTGCCGCCATGCTCATGGCAGGTCTAGACGGCATAAAGAAGAAGATCGAACCGGGCGACCCTGTTGATGAGAACATATACCACTTGAGTTCAGCAAGACGAAGCCAACTCGGGATCAGGGAGTTTCCCGGATCGCTCAAAGAAGCCTTAGAAGCACTTGAGACTGACAGGCAGTTCCTGTCGCCTGTCTTCCCGAACTCCCTACTCGACGCCTATATCTCGCTCAAAATGCAAGAGGCCAAAGAAGAATCCATGCGACCAACACCGTTCGAGTACTATAATTACTTTGACGCATAAAAAAGGGAAGGTTGTGGTAACGTTAACCACACCCTTTTTGCTTTTAAATAATTTCACCGATCGCGTAGTTGGGCCTCACTTGCGTTATTTTGATCTTTACTGAATCGCCTTGCTTAGCATTGGGTACGAATACCACGTATCCTTGGATACGAGTGACTCCGTCCCCCCTTTTACTCACTTCGCTGATGGTTACCTGAACTTCGTCTCCAACTTTTACAGGCTTCGGAGGAAAATTCCTCGCGCCGAAACCTCTCCGTCGGTACTGTTCCTCTTCTCTGTTTCCTTCTTCTTCTGACAAAGCCGTTCCTTACCTTTAACCACTAGTAGGTGATATCTCCCTATAAGAGTTACTCCTACTTCCTTAGAACAAAAAGGGAGTAAAGGAGTAAGGGGAAACCTTACTCCTTGGTCTGAGATGCGGCCGCAGGGGAGAAGGTGGGCAAGTCTGGAAACTTCTCCCGAGCACTCGTCTCTGCGAGCGCCGCTGCTTCCTTGAGCACCTGTTCTGAGTCCTCTCCAGTCGACATAAAGCTGCTGAAGCCGATTGACCCGTTTTGCGCTTCCATGAGGACGGAGTTGAGAACGTCGTTAATCTCGCCGATTTCCCTGCCTGCTTCGGGAATTACGCCGGCAATGCCCGCCTTAACCGCATTGAGGGTTGTTATTGCAGGCGCAAGCGCAACCACTACATCTCCAATGTCCTGCACCGTAGATAGTCTCATGGTTATTGCTTCCAGAGCAAGCTTCGATTGCGAGACTATCTGACCCATCTTCCTTATCTCGGACACTTCGTTTGCATAGACTGTCGCGCGCGCTTGGTCGTGCTTCTGGTAAGCTTCTACCACTTTCCTGAATGTTGCCCGCTCCTTATCAGACAGTCTGTGACCTACCTGGTCCAGCTTTTGAACCTGAAGCTGAATAGCGCGATATGCACTCTCAAGCCTCGGCTTCAGTGGACCAGGGGGGCTTATGGCCTGCCTGATGGAGTCCCCGAATCCCGGTTCGTTTTTTCTCTCCCAGTTGTTTGCTAGGCTGCTCGCCATTTTTCCACCGAGATACCTAAGCGATGTTACGGGTTAAGACGTTTGTATCATGGATATCTGTCACCACAGTAACAGAATCAGCTGGTACATACCCGGGTGCCAAGGCTTACCTCATGAGCCATTGGACTGACTTGAGATGCAATCAGTCACCAAGATATATGCTTATCAATCACGGCACCTTGACTAGGTGGTATTCTCCTAATCCCTGATGAGCATGCAACAGACCACACTCGCTTCAATCTCATAGATTTGCGGCCGGGTGTAAGCACGGCTACAGCGGTTCTGCTTACCATTAAGGTGAGGTAGTCAGCATATTGAATTCCGATAAACCCCATTTCAACCATCTCCAAATTACGGTGTTCTTATTTTTATTTGCACATTCCACTGCAGGACCGGATTTGGAAACAACATTAAACGAAAAGGAAATCGAAAAAGTGATGGCCGGGGCTGAAATTCTTGGGTGTGGTGGAGGAGGGACTATTGAGAGTGCACACGAGCTACTGGAAGAAGTAGTCCAAGCAGGAAAGAAGCTGAGGATTCAAGACGTTGACTCTCTTCCGGCTCAAGCCGTGTGCTCTGTGGTAAGCGGAGTCGGAGGAGGCTTGAGCAGAATCGAGCTTGCAAAGATACGACCCTATTTTACCTCAAAGGATAATCCCAGCAGGCTGCAAACGTTTATAGAAGCCGTTCGGCTTCTTTCTAATTATACGGGCGAAGTGCACGCACTCTTGCCTTCGGAAATAGGCGCTGGAAACATCATAGTACCTCTTGCAACTTCTGCCATGCTCGACATGGTAACACTCGATGCGGACTGCTGCGGCAGGGCAAAACCTGAAATCGCCATTTCAACCACTGCATTGACACGCATAAAGCCCACACCCATGGCCCTCGTGTCCCCATTCGGGGAAGGGATTGTTGTCCGGAAAGCCCTCGATGATGTACGAGCCGAGCAGCTTGCGAGGGCGTGCGCCGTGGCGTCAGGTGGAAGGCTTGCATGTGCAAGGTCACCGATGCAGGGTCATGAAGTTAGAGAATCCGTCATAAGAGGCTCCTACTCCAGAGCACTTGAGATGGGTGACAAGATTGTCGGCGCGAGAGAAAGGGGAAAGGATCTGGTGGAGGTGCTTTCGCATCACTTTGGCTTCAAGGAAGTATTTGCAGGGATGGTGGTCGAGTGGGTAAGCCGGAAGGCGGGAGCCTTCCTGACGGGTCATCTTACGATTACGGGAGAAGGAGTATGGAAAGACCGACTGATGAGAATAGATTTTAAAAATGAATACCTTGTGGCATTTCTTGACGGACTTCCATACGTGACCTGCCCGGACCTTATAACAGTCGTTGACCGAGAAACTCAGAAACCACTTTCAAACTGGGCGAACACGTACACCTACCTGCACAAGCCCGTATCGGTTCTTTACAAAAAAGCAGCAGACGTGTGGCACACCAGGGCGGGTCTCACTCTTTTCTCGCCATTGCACTTTGGGTACAGCTTTGGATATACAAACGCGATAGACGCAAACGCACAATGACGAATGCTTATGAATCTCCTGCAACTCTTTTTGAACGGCAAATCATATATTTGTGAGCGTATTATTGCGTAAGATGGGGGACAAAAAAGACACAAAGGCGCTCGCCGGGCTTATGGAAAAATACTCAAGGTGGAAGATGAATAGACTGCTGGCATCGAACAACGTACCTCTTGGAAGGTACCTTGCTCGCCTAGGTCTGATAACGGCATATCTTATAATGGATTTTATCTTTTTACCCTCTTTGTGGTTCGACATTCTTCCCGCGGACAAATTTGGCATCTTGGCTTTTGGCACACTGCTTCTCCCCGTTCTTTGGGCCGAGATAAAACTACTCAGACGATTTTCATGAACCTTAAAAATGTTAGGAATCGAGACTAAACGCTTCTGGGCCCACTGTTCTCAAACCCGCCTCAGTGAGCCATTTCTTATCCACCGGTATTCTGAACACTTTGCATCTTGCTCCGTACCTAAGCTGATCAGTCGTGAGTGGAAGCATTGCCGAGTAGTCATGAATTGCAATTATGTCGGGAGTCTGCACTATCACCTTCGGACGCCCACCCGGCTCGGTCAGGCGGGCTCGGAGATATTCATTCTGAAAAGTAACATCAAGCCTTGAGCCGGCAAATTCATCAAGTCCTTCAAGGCTGACGTTCCCTATTGAGAATCCCCTGACGTTATAACGCTTAAGGTCGACAATTTTTCCGGTGAACACCCTTTCACCATCTGTTGCGTTGATCAGCGATTCTTCCGCCTCTTTGCGCTTTATCCCCTCGATAACCTCCTCTCCAATAGTAAGAGCCCTTGATAGACTTGACGGAATCGCGCTACTCCTGTATGCAGAACCCGTCATAGGATAGATGGCTACATACCCTCTTCCGCCATATGTTACCGTAACCGACCTTGCAATCTTTTCTGCCCAGAAATTGTTAACCGCCTCTATTATCGAGGTGTTTTTGCGTTCGTCCACGACAGAGAGCGGCGAGGCTCTTTGACCATAGGCGTTAAAAGTGGTCATCTGCAGTTCGGGAAACGCCCTGCCCTCACCGTCCGCATCGGCAACTGGGAGCGCCCTGTAGCTCGCAGTGATCAGGGGAACGATTGAATTGACCCCGCCGATCTCGACGGGAGAAATATAGTCAGCGGTCCTGTTAAGGTAGAGTTCAAGTGTCTTAAATGCAGCCGCGTACTCCTCGCCATTAGGTATCTTTTCGACACCTATGACAGGCGAACCCATTCCTGCTGAGCTGATGAGAAAGCTATTATCGTCAATTTGATCGAAAGGGATAACTTCAACACCATCCAAGCCTTTGGTCTCCCAAGCCTGTCTTAGGAGCATCGCACCAAGCCCAGGATTGCCGCCGCCACCGGATCCAAGTACCGCGCTACCCAAAACCAAAGCATCAATATCCCTTACAGTGACGCGCAACCTTATGACCTCAAAAAAATAGGGTGACCTTTGGCTTGATTATTCACCAAAGGACGAGCTGGCCACCCGCCATACGAATGTCTTGCAGTATAAAGCCGCCCAAGGACGGTAGGACAAAAGCGGCCGATGAACCAGTTCCCGAGTAGTACATGTTGTAGGCGTTATAGTCGAAACTCATGCCGTTATAGTATGTGTAATTTGCCACGCTCGGTGCGAGTGCAACATAGTATGGCTGGTTGAAGACGAAGACGTCCGGTGCCAAGCTCACTATGTCCTGCTGAAGTTTGTAGAATATCTGTTGGCGTAGCGTCAGGTTCAGAGTTGATCTCTCCTCCTGAATAAGCTGGTCTATTGTAGAATTTGTAAGCCATTCCATCGAAATCCAAGTCCCGTGTGAAGCGCTGTCATACTGAGGATAGAAGTAGGAGTCTGTGTCTGGATAGAGCGGATCATAGTACACTTCTGTAACATCTGGCGTGGTATTCGGGTTTGCGGCGAGCTGAGTTATTGTCTCCCAAGTCTGCGGCTGAATACTTACGGAGATTCCTATTTGCGCCATGTCCTTCTGGAACTCGAGTGCTATTTCCTGCTCTGGAATATTACCCTGAACATAGACTATTGTGAGCGAGATCGAACCCGGTGCAAGACCCGACTTTGCTAGCATTTCCTTCGCAAGCGTAAGATTCTGCGTTACAGGTTTGATTGCAGGGTTGTGGAACATATAGTTATTGGCTACCGGCCCAGCGGACTCTACTGCACCTGGAAGAATGTACTGTATTGAGCTATAGTTGAAGGCATACACAATCGCCCTTCTGAGCCAGATGTTGTTGAGTGGCGCCTTTTCGGTGTTGAGTTTGAGGTCGAATATGTTCGGCGAGGTGAATGTTAGCCATTTCCATCCCATTTGCTGAAGCGCTTGGTAGGTTGGAACTGCGAGGAAGGTACTCGTCCACTGGATCTGATTCTCCTTGGCAAGCGAAAGGACAGTTGCGTCGGACTCGATGATCTTGTACACAACTGTCTGGAAGTAAACGTGGTTTGAAGGCCAGCCCAGCCAGTAGTTGTTAAAGCGCGTAAAGGTAATTTGCACACCTCTCTGCCAGCTCTGGAGCATATAGGGTCCAGACCCTGCCTCGTGAGTCTGCATCCATGCGTAACCCCAGTCACCCATGGGGTTTGCCGCTGTAACGTTTGCGAGGTGCTGCATGACCACTTGTTTGTCAACTATAAAGAACAGTGAGAGTGAACCGAGGAACGGCGCGTATACCTTTCTCAGATGGAACTGTATCGCGGTAGAGTTGAGCACAGCTATCCCCGACTGGTTAAGCACACCTGACCACATCCAAGAGAATCCCTGTCCTATCGCGAGCATTCTATCCATAGAAAAGGCAACATCAGAAGCGTTCATGTAGTTACCAGCATGGAACATTATGTGACTGTGTATGACGAAAGTGTACACCGTGCCGTTCGGGGAGATTGTCCAGCTCTTTGCCACATGAGGCACTACGGAGCCATTCGGAAGCTGGGTCACCAGGTTGTCGTACAGGTCAATCATAGCGATGAATTGCGTATAGTCCGTACCCACTGCCGGGTCGATGGTTCCGAAAGATTGCGACACCTGAACCGAAAGTGTCTGATTTGCATATGGTGTGGTGGTGGTCGGTGGGGAGGTCGGTGAACTTGAGGTAACAGGAGGAACCGAAGTTGAAGAAGAAGGAGTCGATGTCGCCGACGATGATGTGGTAGTAGAGGGTGTGGGGGACGGGTGTCTCGTAAGCAAAATTGCCGCGGCAGCAATGACTATTATTACTACAACCGCTATCGCCACTATCTGTGTGGTTGATGCGCCCCTATTTCCGTTGTTCGTCAGCGTATGCATGCCTGATAAATGACAAGTCAACTATTTAAATCTTTATCACTTATCCATCCTTCTGTTCCAAAGTCGCAACTTAATGACGTATTTATTTGCAAGTCACCCCGACTTTCTTAGAATCAATCCACTAGTTTCTCAACAAAAATTATGGGTTTGTCGATAACTGATTAACATTTCACCTACTACGTAACCCAGTCGCATTTCAGGTGCGGAGACCAGAAACTTTAAACATGATGCACCCAGAAAGTCCTATGGTGAAAATTGCAAGAGATAAGATGGCCTGAAGGCAAAAGATGTGCAGTGGTGTTGAGTTTTGACCTTGATGCGGAGTATCTCTGGAAAGTATGGCTTGAAAGGGAACCAACGCTAATTGAACTCTCCCAAGGAAGGTATGACGTGGAAGTGGCATTGCCTCGTGTGCTACGAATGCTGAACAAAAACAACCTGAAGGCTACATTCTTCGTACCCGGTGCCGTTGCTGAAAGGTACCCAGAAGCCGTCAAGCTTATTGCCGAAGAGGGACATGAGGTTGCCCACCACGGATACAGACATGAGGACTTTTCCAAACTCACTCCCGACCAAGAAAGAAAGGCCATAGAAGATGGGTCGTGGGCCATTCACAAAGCATGTGGCAGACGTCCTCGCGGAGCCAGGGTAATACCCGGCACCAATACCTATGATATACTTAGCGACGCAGGGTTTCTATACAACAGCGTACTCATGGATCGCGACATCCCGTATCCTATTAGGTTCAAGGACTCGATACCGCTCATGATTGAGCTTCCGGTCACCTTTTCATTCAATGACACCGCCTATTTTGTTTATACCTTCGGCCTATCAAAGCCACTGTTCACGCCATCTATGGTCGCAGAAATCTATACTAAAGAATTCGAGGCTTACTACAGCGAGGGCGGATACTGTATGTTCATGTTACATCCTCAGGTTATAGGAAGGCCGCATAGACTCACCATGCTCGAACAAACCATTGACTATATGAGGCGAAAAGGTGATGTATGGTTCGCCACCGCGGAAGAAGTAGCAGCGCATGTAAAAAGACTCTTTTTGCCCCGAGCCCATAGCTCACGTAAAAGTCGTAGGAATTCTTATTAGGAACCACCTTTCGTTATGGTCCTGGTAGTTGCATTGAAGATTGGCAAGGACGAGGTTGAAGATATAGCGCTCGGCGCAGCCGTTCTTGGTACCGGCGGGGGCGGTGACCCGTTTATAGGGAAGTTGCTAGCCCTTGATGCCATAGAGAAGCATGGTGAGGTAGAATTCCTTAACCCAGATGGGGTAGCCGAAAACGATTTTGTAATACCGTCAGCAATGATGGGCGCACCCACCGTCATGGTTGAAAAAATACCTAGCGGGAACGAAAGTCTGGCCTCGCTCAGACAACTTGAAACCCACCTTGGGAAAAAGGCTGATGCAATTGTCCCCATAGAGCAGGGTGGCATAAACTCCCAGATACCAATAGCTGTGGCGGCCACCCTGGGACTGCCGCTAGTTGATTGCGATGGGATGGGCAGGGCGTTTCCCGAACTGCAGATGGTAACGTTTCACCTTGATGGAGTACAAGCGACGCCAATGGTCATATCGGATGAAAAAGGAAATTCAATGGTTCTCAACACGCTTGATAATGTTTGGGCTGAGCGAATAGCGCGAGCTGTTACGGTCCAGATGGGGGGATCATCCTTAATTGCCATTTATCCTATGGAAGGAGCGAAACTCAAGACCTCTTGTGTACCCAATTCTGTCTCGCTTTCGATGAAGATCGGAAGGGCAATCAGAAATGCGAGAAGGAGGGGAGATAACGCGGTTGCTGAGGTCATCAGAATTCTCAATGCAAGAGTGCTCTTTCAAGGGAAAGTAGTCGACGTCATAAGAAGAACGGTCGGGGGCTTTGCAAGGGGCGAAGCGAAATTCGAAGGACTTGATGAGTACATGGGACAGAGTCTTGTAATCAGCTTTCAGAACGAGAATCTTGTGGCGAAAGTGCAGGGACAAGTGGTAGCGTCTGTTCCAGATCTGATAACTGTGATGGATAGCGAAACAGGCATTCCCATAACCACTGAAGGTCTTCGATATGGTAACAGGGTAATAGTAATAGGGTCTCCTTGTCACCCCAAGTGGCGCACACCCGAAGGGTTAAGGACAGTCGGCCCACAATACTTCGGGTATGAACACAAATACAAGCCAGTTGAAAAGGTGGGTGAAGAAGCTTGAAACTAAGAGTTGGAATAGATGTTGGGGGCACACACACCGATGCAGTAATACTAGATGAGAATAACGCACTTGTGGCTGCTGCAAAAGTTGATACCACACCCGATGTTACAAGCGGCATCAATGGGGCTCTCGAGGAAGTCATAAAAGACAGCAATATCGACAGGGAAAGCGTCACTGCTGTGATGTTCGGGACAACCCATTTTACGAACGCTATTGTTGAAAGAAAGAATCTTGCTCATGTGGGGTTCCTGAGGATCGGGAAACCCGCCACCCTCGGTGTAAAACCGATGTTCTCTCTTCCCAAGGATTTGAGGGATGCCATCGGTAACACCTGGAACATTGTGAATGGCGGTCATGAGTACGACGGCCGAGAAATCTGGCCTTTCGACGAAGCAACAACCCATGAGATCGCCGAACAATTTAGAAAGAATGGGGTCGAGTCAGTTGCGATAGCCGCAGTATTCTCACCGGTCAATTCTGCACATGAGGAAAGGGCGGCACAAATATTCGCAGACGTCATGGGTCCAAACGTTCCCTTGACGCTTTCCCACAAAATAGGGAGCATAGGCCTTCTCGAAAGAGAAAATGGCGCAATCCTCAATGCCGCCCTTGCAAAAGTCGCGCCTGCTACTATACATGCACTTGAAGAAGCGGTGGCAAGGGTCGGACTGACCAAGGCGAAAACGTTCTTAACTCAAAATGATGGTACACTCATGAGCGTAGATTATGCAAGAAAATATCCCGTAAGGACAATGGCCTGCGGACCCACAAATAGTATGCGTGGTGCTGCTTTCCTAACCGGCGTTCGGGATGGAATAATAATCGACATTGGCGGGACCACCGCCCTTGTCGGGGCTATAACTCATGGTTTCCCGCGCGAGTCAAGTGTGGCGGTTGAAATCGGTGGCGTAAGGACGAATTTCAGAATGCCTGACCTTCTTGGAGTGAGTTGCGGTGGGGGAACTGTAGTAAAACTTAGTGATTCAGTCGTCGAACTCGGACCAGAGAGTTTGGGGTTCCGGATAGTGAGGGATAGCGTGGCCTGGGGAGGAGAGATTCTGACAACTACAGATGTCGCACTTGGTCTGGGAGAAGCGGAGATAGATGACCCGAACTGTAGACCGGAACGCATAAGGCAAAGATACCCGGCAGACGTTCTTAACCGGGCGTACGAAAGGATCATATCTACACTTGAAGAGTCGGTCGATCGCATGAAAACCTCAGCAGACCCGGTACCCCTAGTTCTCGTCGGGGGTGGCGGAATAATCGTTCCAAAGAGGGTTTATTCAAGTTTTAAAGGAGCATCTGTAGTTATAAGGCCTGATCACTTTCAATTTGCGAATGCAATAGGTGCTGCAATAGCCCAAGTGAGCGGTGAGGTAGACAAAATATATGACTTGGATAAGATGACGAGGCTTCAGGCAATAGAGGCCGCAAAAAAGAGTGCAACTGAGGAGGCAATAAGCGCCGGCGCAGACCCCTCGTCAGTCGAAATCGTAGAAGTTGAAGAGATTCCTCTCTCTTATCTGCCCGGCACGGCGACACGCATAAGGGCCAAGGCTGTGGGCAGGCTAGTATACTGAAAACCAGGGCTATTAGTATACGTCTAACAGAAGTGACATGCGACAAAGTGATTTCGCTCAACTTCTCGGAGTTCTGGTACCGTCGCAGCGCAAACAGGTTGTCTCATCCAGCATCTCTCCTTGAATACACAACCTGAGTTATCTCGGAAGAGCTCAAGGTTCAGGGGAATCTCCCTAACATCCCGCGGCTTCATTTTGCGTTCAGACTCCGTCACCACCGGCACGCTTTCGATAAGTAGCTTTGTGTATGGATGCATCGGCTTACTGAAAATCTCTTTTGTGCCACCAGCTTCGCAAACCCTCCCACGGTATAGCACAATCAACCGATCACAGAAATTGGCCACCAGACTGAGGTCATGCGAAATGAACAGATACGTAATACCAAGCTTTTCCTTGAGATCCTTAAGCAACGAGATTATCCTAGCCTGCACCGAAACATCGAGAGCCGAAGTCGGTTCATCTAGAATTATTGCCCGAGGATTGAGTGCAAGTGCCCTCGCAATTGCGACACGCTGCTTCTCACCTCCGCTCAAAGTGTGCGGGTATCTTGACTGGTAGCTTTCGTCCAAATTTACCAGTTTCAAGAGTTCCGGTATCCGGGAACGGTCTCTGATGCCGTGTATTTCAAGAGGAGCGGAAATGAGTGCTCTCACATTGTGCCTTGGATTCAGGGATGTTGTAGGGTCCTGAAACACCGCCTGAACCTCCCTTCGGTAGCTCTTTTCGTCAGTCTTGTCGAAGTCGAAGATGTTCCTTCCCCTGTAAATTACCCGCCCCTCATCCGGCTCGTGCAGGCGCAGTATTATCTTGGCGATTGTGGTCTTGCCGGAGCCGGTCTCACCAATTATACCAAATGTCTCTCCCTGCCTTACAAAGAAAGATACTTTGTCGAGCGCTCTCACCTTGCCGAGACGTTTACGCGTAAGACCCGATGTTATGTCAAATCCCTTTGTCAGGTTTTCAATTTTAAAAAGGGGTTCGCTATCCATGAGCATCACAGCCAGTTCCTTGCAAGAAAGCAGGCCACCCTGTGTGACCCATCTACTTCTGAAAGAGGTGGCTGGGACTCTGCGCAAATACCTGTTGCAAATTTGCAGCGACCAATGAAGCAACATCCGGTTGATTCTCTGTCTGACTGAGAGATCTCACCGGGGATACCAGACACAGGCCTTGACGCATCTAGCGACGGTATAGAAGCTATGAGGCCACGCGTATAGGGGTGTGCGGCCCTTTCAAATAGTGTTCTTGTCGGTCCCACTTCGACAACCCTGCCCGCATAGAATACATATGTTACGTCGGCAACCTCATTTGCGATTCCGAGGTTGTGCGTAATCAGTAGAAGGCCCATTCCTCTTGTTCGCGTCAGTCCTACGATCAGTGAAAGAATCTCCTTCTGCGTCGTTACATCCAGGGCAGTGGTAGGCTCGTCTGCTATCAGAAGTTCGGGCTCTCGTAGCAGGGCCATGGCAATCATGACCCTCTGGCGCATGCCGCCGCTCAGCTGAAACGGGTACATGTCAAGAATTCTCGGATTCTGCGCAAGCTTGACGCTCTCAAGCGCCGCCATAATCTTCTCTCGCCTTTCTTCCTTGGGTAGAGTTGCACTTCCCCGAAGCGACCACTTGAGAATATCATCAAGCTGCTCTCCCACCTTGAAGAGGGGATTAATCGATGACATCGGATTCTGAAAAACCATTGCGATTTTGCGCCTGAGGACAGGCTCCTTTTCCCGTAACAGGTCTACACCCTTGTAAATGACGCGCCCGGATTCGATGACGGCATCACTTGGCAGGAGACCGATGATCGCCCGAGCGGTCATTGTCTTACCGCTGCCAGTTTCACCCACAACTGCAACTGACTGCGATTCTCCGACTGTAACGCTCACGTCTCTTAGTACAGGAATATGACGGGAGCCATCCTTGATACGGACATTCAGCTCTGAGACTTCAAGCAGCGTCATCAGGTCACCCTCACATCAAACAGATCTCTCAAACCGCTGCCTATAAGATTAAAGGAAGCTATGAGCAGCGCAAGGGCAATACTCGGGAAGAATGAAATCCACCATGCCGTGCCAAGATAGGGAAGACCCGATGCCACCATCACACCCAAATCAGGGGTGGGGGGCTGTGCACCAAGACCCAGGAAGCCCATACCTGCCTCAATCAATATTATGAAGCCAAGATCTAACGTCATCTTTACGATAAGCGTGGACATGGAATTTGGAAGTATTTCCCTGAACATTATTCTGAATCCGCTTGCCCCCTGAACCCTTGCGGCTTCGACATAAGGTTGGTTCTTGAGGGACTTGGTCAGCGTATACATTATTCTCGCATACCAGTTCCACCACACACTGATCAGAGCGAGCATGACGTCTCTAAGACTGGGACCTAACACAGCAGAGATCACAAGCGCGAACACAAGAGCGGGAACGGCGAGGAAGATCTCAGTAATTCTTTGAATGACCGTCTCCACCCAGCCACCATAGTATCCCGCAAGCATTCCAAGCACGACGCCGAGCGGTGCGCTTGAAAGGAGAACAACAAAAGCTACGACAAGGGATATTCTGAATCCAAACACAACCTGCGTGAAAACGTCTCTACCCACATTGTCAGTACCAAAGAGATGTACGGGCGAAGGCGGAAGATATGCTTGCGGAAAGTTGGTGTAAGGTCCCACCTCGTTGGGATATGGCGTCACGAACCGTGCAAACACCGCCACGAATACAATCACCGCCAAAATTACGAAGCCAACGGTGGTCAGCGGGTCAGAGAAGAGTCTCCGCAAGGCCGCCCTGAGGTCACTTCGTTGCGAGCCTGACATAACACTCTTTTCTTGTGCTGTCATTCAGGAACCACCAAGTCTTATTCTCGGGTCCACGTAGGCAAGTATGATGTCGACAGCAAAGTTTAGTATAACATAAAAGAGGCCAATTATCATGGTTGTTGCAACAATAGCATTAAAGTCTTTGCTAAGAAGGGCCTGTACCGCGTACTGTGAAAGCCCGCCCCAGGTGAACACCTCCTCGACGAGAAAAGCGTTAGCTATAAGCGAAGCATAAAGAAGTCCAAGCACCGTTAGGACAGGTGTTATCGCACTTCTCAAGGAATACTTGAAATTCAGTGCCAAGGAGGTGGCACCAAATGCTTTCAGAGCGAGATAGTAATCTTCTCCTCTCTGGTCTAGCATACCTGCGTATGTTAGCTGCGCCACCTGACCGATTCCAGCTAGTGACAATGCAATCTCTGGTAAAATGAGATGCCTGATCGAGCTAACAAACGCACCCCAGTTACCCGTAATGAGACTATCCACCAGTATCATACCAGTTATCCTTGTCGGAAGAGGTCCGGTTATCTGGCCCGCTACTGGCAGAAGATTGGTATAGTAACCAAAGATAAGTTGCAAAGCGATACCCACTGTGAACGGAGGTATTGCAACGCCTATTATCCAGAGCACGCGGATGAGACCAGATGAAAGCCTTCCCCTTCCTTGCGAGGCGAACACACCAAGTGGAACACCTATCAGCGCAGTAAGAATAATAGAAATCGTGATCAGTTCGAACGTGGATGGGAAGTAGTATTCGACGTCAAGGAGCACGTTTCTGTGGGTCACTATTGATTGACCCCAGTTTCCCTGAACCAGATTCCAGAGATAGAGGAAATACTGTTCGTAGAGGGGTTTATCAAGTCCAAGCGCACGATCATAGGCGGCAACCTGGCCGGGTGTAGCAAAGGGACCCAATGCCAGACGGCCAGGATCAGAAGGAAGTATTCTTGAAAGATAAAATATAAGAATCGAAAGTCCTAGCAGCGTAACAGCCATTGACGCTATGCGCCTGACAAGAAACTCGTAGAATCGCATACTTTTCCGTAGAGTGTTATGTTCGCGCATTTATGTCTTTCGCACGACACTTGGCAACATACCCTCACGTACTGAAATTAACGATCTCTTTTAGAGTTAAAAACTGCGGACGCACCAAGTCCGAAAATGACACAGCAGCGTGTACGCCTGAATATATATGAAGACGTTCTGGACCATTATGCTCGATTTAGAGAGCTGAAATGTAAAGCTTATCAAGGCTCACCTTGGGACTACCAACGCGGGCAACACTTATTTCCGGCAGTTGAATTCGGTTATCCATGAACATTGAAGAACTGGCAAGGGCTGTCGAGCCTACCAAGATGGATTACTTCAACGATTCATATCTTGCAAATTTCACGTCTCGGGTTATCACTGCCGCGAGGGAGAAGGGAAGAAGCTGGTACATCGTTTTTGAAAATACCGCCTTTCATCCCAAGGGTGGGGGGCAGCCAACTGACACAGGAACCGTAAGGATAGCTGGCGTTGACGGAAGGATGAAGAAAGCCATGCTTGTTAAAGGAGTCGTAATCCACTATGTTAAGCTCGAATCCGACTACACGGTTAAACCCGGTGACCCGGTTTATGGGACACTGGACTGGGCAAATAGATACCTATACATGAGACGGCACACAGCAGCTCATTTACTCGACCACTGCCTAAACGAGGCAACCGGCGCGATCAACAGAACGCTTTCTTCGTGGCTGGCAGAGCCAGAGGTCTATGTCGAATATGCCGGTGAACCATGTGGTGATACACTACTTGGGAAGCTTGAGGCTCTTTCCAACCACGAGATCGAAAAGGGTCATGATGTCAAGACATCCATAATAGGCGCACACGAGGTCGCCACTCTTCTCGAAGCCCCGAACGCCGAAAGGCTTCCAGAAACAAAAACCTACAGGATTGTTCAAATAAACGGGTTTGAAAAAATACCTTGTGGAGGAACCCACGTGAGGAACACCCGAGAAGTAATGGCGATACGGCTCAAGGCCTACTCAAAGACTCGTGAGGGATTCAAGATCACGTTCGACGTTGCCCGCTAGAGACGGAACACCAAAAGTGTCAGCCTTTTATTGGCACGAGACTCTGACCGCTCCAGCGTGCAAGTCCCCGTTCCACAAGCAGAGCAGAAGATTCCCTAAGTTTTTTTCTGGATACCCTGATTCCGTAGTACTTTCTGAAATAATGAGGAAGGTCCCTGATGTTTACATCAAGTTCTGGATGATTTTTGAACAGCCTAAGAGTAAGATTGCACATGTCTTCGTAAAAATTCCACGGATAGATGAACCAAACCCACTCTTTAACAAATTCTCCTGTGTAGTCAGGTATGAATTTACTCTGGGACAGCCTTTGCATGGTGGCGGTCTTGATTTTTTCTGGTTGTAACGAGTCTAAATACTTTACCGTCTCGCGCAAACTGGAACCGGTATCGGTTATATCATCGACCACCAACATATTCTTCCCGCTGAAGTCACCTTTCAACGGATACCGGATTTCGGCCTTGTCGTAGTGTTCTCCCGTGACAAACCAGTGGTCAACTTTGATGCTTACAAGGTCGGAAATGGCAAGTATATCTGAGAGTATTCGCGCTGGCACCAAGCCACCACGACTTATCGCGACAATGACATCAGGACGGTACCCGGACCTCTTAACTGAAAGGGCCATCTCCCTGCTCAACCTGTACGCATCTCCCCAAGTGACGATAGCGCATCTCAGTTCTGGCTGCATCATACTAGGACTTGGATATGGCATCATAGGTGTTTATATAAGCTATCTGCGGGAATGAAGATGGAAGAAATGCCGCACCCGTTAGCTTTACGGTGAACGGGTCGAGGCGTGCTTAAAATTGGAAAGGACGCGGTTCAGTCTCTCCTGAACCTCTCTTTCGAAGTCTTTTTCATGTTGCGGATGACGCTTCCCAAATGGATGAGCCCTCAGTATGTGGACAAGCTCATGGATGATCACATACATACACTCTTCTACCCTCCCTGAAATCATTCTTGAAATCTCTATCACCGTCACATATCTTGTATCCGCCGAACCCGAACGGATTTTTTTAAGCCGGGTCTGGCCAAGTACCCCCGGTCTTAGAGCTCTATAATATATCTCTATTGCAAGGCCATCCAGTTCAGGAAATCCGTGCCGGCATACTTCTAGCAGGTCAGTTAGCGCTACCTTCACTTTGTTGCACTGTTTTTGGCTTCTTAATGACACCGTAAACTATAACGACGATGCCGGCAACAAACAAACCAAGTGTGCCATAAGAAAGTAGCGAAAGACCGAGGGGATTCGCAAGCGTCTCTACAACATAAACCGTATTTACGGACACATTAGATGTGTGATTGTTCTCAAAAACAATCTGAGAAGGACTTGAAGTAAGCGCGATAAACCCATAGTAAGCAGTGGTATTTCGAGTCTCCAGCGAGGACGGCTTAATGGTAGAATTCCCCTGCACAAATTCGAGATTTATAAAACTTCCTCCAGTAATATTGTAGCTTACGAGTAAAACCTCGCTTGAACTCATGTTAACATATAGCGTATGATTTGAAAGCGGAAGGAGCGCAAAACTATGCGATTCTTCGCGCACCGTCTTGAAACCAATGCTCGGGTTAAAGGTAACCAAAGGAAACACCACCAGACCGATTATAATGGAGGCAAGGAGGAGGCTGATCCCGCCAATCACAAGGCCTTTTCTCAACTTCTGACAGATTTTACTCCGTTCGGCACGGTATAAACCTTACCCGGAATCCCATACCGCCACAACCCTGTCTCTGCTTACGATATCGGTGCCAAGGAAATTCGGCCACGTTTAGCTTTCTGACTGCGCACTTTTATGTGTCAACACAAGCTCGTTACCGAATGGGTCCTGAACACCCGCGTTGTAGTGATTCGGCGACGACTCTTCTGGACCATAGACTACTTGGCCCAACCCTGCAGCCTGGATACGATTTAGGACTTCTTCTAAGTTGTCTACTTCAATGAACAGGTTTGCGCCTCCGCCGGGTCTCTTCCATTCTTCTCCGGCTTCGGGAACGCGCGTAAGGAAGGGTATTCCTCCCAGATCAAACACAGCCATTCCGCGCGCTTCGTCGTTCTCCACTACGTCAAAGCCGAGAATCCCCCCATAGAATTTCACTGCATCAGCAATACTATACACGTATACCGTTATTGCCCAGAGTTTAGGCATACCTTTACTCACTCTGTCTGCACGCTTCCGGCTTCAGGTGAAATCCTAATGCGCTCCGGCAGGATCCTCTCTATGAGCGCCCTTGTCTCATGCATCGTCTCCTGGGTATAGTTAACCAAGCTCACCGGTGTGACTGCCACATTTTTTTCCACTAGAACCGTGTACACATCTGTATCTGGCTCAAGGTCGGCCTTTACCCTGCCTGCAAGCCAATAGTACCCCTTTCCCCTAGGATCTCTACGTTCAACGACATATTCATCGAACATGCTACCTGCCATGGGAACCACTTTGACCCTCGTGTTTGGATCTATATTTTCGGGAAAATTGACGTTCAGCACGTCCACTCCACTTGGCAACCCATTTTCGAGGACTCCTCTGACCATCTGTTTTATGAAAGGAATGGCTCCTTTGAAGTGGTCAACTGTAGGCTCGTATCTGTCATCCACAACCATGGAAAAGGCGATACCTTTTATACCGTTGAGAGCGCCAGCCATTGCTGCGGACACTGTCCCGCTTGAATAAAAGGACTGTAGTGTCAGATTTTCCCCCAGATTTATTCCACTCAGTATGAGCTTGATCTTGTTGCGCCTGAACAGTTTGTATTTCGCGATAAACACGGAATCCGTGGGGGACCCTGAGACCGCAAAACACACCCTGTCGTCAATGAGAACTTGCTCTATCCTGAGCGGTTTGTAAAACGTTATACTCATACCGGCGGCACTCTGGGGACCGGCAGGTGCCACAACCTGTACCTCCTCGCGTCTGATTTCCCGGACGGCCCTAAAGAGAGATCTCAGTCCCGGGCTCCTTATACCGTCGTCGTTTGTAAGTACCAGCAACTTTTCATACCAACTCGTTTTAATGAATCAGACGGAACACAAAAATAAAACCTTCTACAACCTGTTTACCAAGGGCGCCGGTAAGTATCTGCAACGAGTGAGAAGCTGCACCAAGAACAGGCGCCTCCGCCACACCCAAAGCAAACGTGAAACCCAGAGCGATTATTGTCGGAATCGCGTAGTACCAGCTCTCGGTGATCTTATCAAATTTGCGCTCTGAGTTTGCTGAGAATCCGAGATACATGCTCTTAATCACGCGCGCATAATAGTACAGGCTAAGGGCGCTATTCAACACGCCTGCTACGGCAAGCCATATCCAGAGTCCCCCTACTTGTACTGCTGCATAGAATATGAAGAATTTGGCAACGAACACGGCAAGAGGCGGGATTCCGGCAAGGCTCAGAAGGAAGAATGAAAGCGACACCGCAGAGAAAGGCGAAGCGCGCGCAAGCCACGAATATTCTTCGACGGTCCTTGCACCATGTTCAGTCTCAAAAAAATCTGCAACGATGAACGACCCTATTTTTGACACCGCATAAGACAGAGTAAAGTACAATAACGCACTGAAGGCGTAGGCAGTACCGAGCGCAAGACCGATCATAATGTATCCAGACATGGCGATGCTCGAATAGGCAAGCATTCTCTTAACATTGGTCTGAACCATGGCTGCAAGGTTACCCACCGTCATAGTTATTAGAGAAAGTACACCAAAAAGTAGGCGCCAGTCCAGGCCGCTGAGGGCTGTCACCGCAGGTCCCATCACAAGAAACACTTTCACAAGCGCCGCAAAGCCCATGATCTTGGAAGCCGAAGCAAGAAACGATGTCGCCGGATACGGAGCGCCATCATACGTGTCCGGAAGCCAAAAGTGGAAGGGAACGGCGGCAATTTTGAAACCGAAACCCGCGATGAGCAGTACGAAGGCCACGCCAAGCAGCTTGGCTTCCGAGGCGTCTACAAGGGTAATTGCGGAGGTTATACCAAGCGTACCTGTTGTGAGAAAAATGAGTGAAATACCGTACAAAATTACGCCAGCGGAAAGAGCTCCCACAACAAAAAACTTGATTGCAGCTTCGGAAGACCGCTGACTGTCACGCGAATATCCGACGAGTGCATACGTACCAACTGTGGCCAGCTCAAACGACACGAATAAGGAGAGCAGATTGGTCGAAGCGGCCACTAAAAACATCCCTATCGTAGATGCAATAACGAGAACGTTCATCTCAAATGGCGTTTTGGATGACTTCTGATACTTGGCGGACTGCAAGACCACAAGGAATGCTGACAAGGAAAAGACAGTATCGAAAAACTGTGCGTAACTGTCAAAACGAAACATTCCTCCTACTGTACCCGTCGTGCCTGAAGCGCCAAGGACTGCGGACAGGAAAGCGGTAAATGCGAGTGATGCTGCCGCGATCCACCTTGAGACTTCTGGATTGGGAGCGGCCACATCCTGAACCATTAGAAGTACAGTTGAAGCGGCAAGCGCAACAAGCGGGACAATCGAAAGGAACGCCATTTCCTACCACCCCGCGAGATTCACAATCAGCTTAACCGTAGGGGCAATATACTGCTGGAGCACAAGTGGATACACTCCCACGAGAATTATCAGTACCGCGAACACCGAAAGGCCAATCACCTCAAGAAGAGGTAAATCGTGAAACTTTGCGCCCTCTTGCGGCTTGGAAAAGATCATCCGCTGAAGCATCCACATAAAATAACCTGCAGTGAGTGCCATAACGGAAGCTGTAATCAGACCTAGGACAACGTTTACCGATAGAGCTCCCCATATAATCATATATTCACCGACGAACCCGCTCAGTCCTGGCAGACCAACTGCCGCGAGGGCAGCGAAAGTCATGAGCCCTCCTGTCTTTGGAATAAGACGGGCAAGTCCGCTAAGAGCGGGTATCTGTCTTGTGCCTGTCGACTCGCCGATGAAACCTGCGATAAGGAAAAGTGACCCTACCACTATACCGTGACTGAACATCTGGAAGACCGAGCCCACTATACCGACCGGAGTCAGTGTAGAAATCCCTATGAGTACAAATCCCATGTGACTTATACTTGAAAGCGCCACCATTCTTTTGATATCAGTCTGGCGGTAGGCAACAAAGGCGCCATAGACAGCACTGGTCACGCCGAGGGCAAGTACAATGTGTGCGTATGATTGCGCTACAGACGGTATCATCTCGAAAGCCAGCCTGATCATTCCATATCCTCCCATTTTGAGTAGAAGCCCCGCAAGCACTACGCTTACTGGGCTTGGAGCCTCCACATGGGCATCAGGAAGCCAGGTATGGAAGGGAAATACCGGCATCTTTACAAGGAAGCCGAATACGAGAGCCCCAAAAATCGCGTCTTTTAAGTATGTGGGAAATGTGGCACTTGAGAGTTGCTTTGAAATTGTGATAAGGCTAAAACTTGCGCTTCCGGTGGAAAAATAGGCAAGGAATATCGCAATAAGCATTACTACACTTCCTACGTGAGTATAAATAAGAAATTTATAAGCGGAGTACTCCCTGCGCGGACCTCCCCATATTCCGATGAGAAAGAACATTGGTATAAGAACCGCTTCCCAGAATACAAAGAAAACGAAAAGGTCTAGCGAAGTGAAAACTCCAAGAACCCCCCCTTCGGTGATTAGAAGAAGGGAGTAGTACATCGGTTCTCTGTGGGTGATCTCATGCCTCGACGAAAGTACCACAACTGGCATGGTGATAACCGTAAGGAGCATAAGGGGCAGGCTTATTCCATCCACACCGAACGTAACGTTAATTCCGAGTTGCGGAAGCCAGGGGTACGTATGAATCTCTGAGAAGCTGCCATATGACCACAGAGCTCCCTCTTTTCCAAATTCCAAAAGCACAAACGCAAAGAAAATGACGCTCACCAAGGTGGAGGCGAGGGCGACGTAGAATGCGGACGATGCCCTCTTAAGAGCTGGCGAAAGAATAAGGAGGCCGAATCCCACGATAAGTGGCTCGAATACAAGCGGTGTGAGAAAGTCCATTCAAATCACCACGAATAAAATGAGAAGTATAACTATGCCTACCAAAACAGCGGCCGCATAGTTGCGAACTCTACCTGTTTCGGTTATCCTCACTTTTTCGCCCGCCTCAGTCACGAGTCTTGCTATGCCGTTCACAGCCCCATCCAAAACGCATCTATCAAAATAGTCGATCCCGCCAGCTATCACGTAGCTAACGGCCTTTGCTACGGCATCGTACGCATCATCAAAGTAGTAGCCCTTTGAAAACAGCGTGCGTAGGGCTGACCCGAGTGTGTTAGAATTCACCTCTTCAGGATCGATAGTTCTTCTTACATAGGTAATGTACGAAAGACCAATGCCAAGGAGTGCAAAGCCTACTGAAACGACAATCAGGTATAGTGCAGGTTCGCTTTCGAATGGTAGAAGAGGGGAATATCTGACATAAGGCTGGAAAAAGTCGCCCAAGGGAGACCACAGCCAGCCTGTGATAAACGTAAGTGCGATAAGAATTACCATTGGCAAGGTCATCACAAGTGGTACTTCCTTTGCTTCTCTATCACGGCTCACACGGGGGGGCAGGACGTAGGCAATAAAGAACGCTCTGAATATATAGAAAGCCGTTATTGCAGCAGCGCCGAGAGTAAGAATGTACACCACATAGTCGCCAGTCGAAACACCGTAGGAAAACGCGGCACCGACGATATCATCCTTGCTAAAGAATCCATTTAGAGGCGGTATACCGGAGAGCGAAAGGGCGCCCACGAGAAACGCGAGGCTAGTCACCTTCATCCGTCTCAAAAGGCCGCCCATTTCACGAATGTCACGTGTATCAAGGACGTGCAGAACAGCACCGGCGGACAGGAAGAGCATCGATTTAAACACAGCATGGTTGAGTAGATGGAAAACTGAACCCGAGAATGCACCGACGCCGAGCCCGGCCATCATGTAACCAAGCTGGCTCATGGTCGAATAAGCGAGGATTCTCTTGAGGTCAAAGGACACGAGCGCCATCGTCGCGGCCACGAACGCACTCGCCGAGCCTATCAGGGCTACCACCTCAAGTGCGTAAGGGGAAACGAGGAAAAAGGGATAAAGCCGTGCGACGAGGTACACACCCGCGGCTACCATTGTTGCCGAGTGTATAAGGGCGCTGACTGTTGTTGGACCCTCCATTGCATCAGGCAGCCAAGTAAATAGCGGAATCTGAGCCGACTTCCCCGTAGCGGCGAAAAACACAAGTAGTGATATGGCGGTTCTCATCTGCGGCGAAACAACTGCATTAATAGGCTGGTTTATCACCTGTGCGAGAGAAAGCGTATGGGCGTTGAGATAAAGAAGAACAATACCGACAAGAAAACCCACGTCGCCCACGCGGGTCACAACGAAAGCCTTCTTAGCCGCGGCAGCCGCCTCGGGTCTTGTGTACCAAAAGCCTATGAGAAGGTAAGAGCACACGCCCACTAGTTCCCAGAAAACGTACATCGTGATGAGAGTACCAGCAAGCGCGAAACCAAGCATTGAACCCGTAAAAAGCATCATTTCGGTCCAGTATCTTGGAAGCCCCTCTTCATGCCTCATGTATTCTAGCGAGTACACCTGAATAAGGAGGCTTATGCCGCTTGTGACAACACTCATTAGTATACTGAGATGGTCAACATAGATACCCACGCTCAGCCTTCCCGTGCCAAATGCAATCCAAGTCACGCTTTGAAAAGCCGGGGTTAAAGGCGGGCGGATAAGCAAGTAGACGGAAAAAAGGGTAGAAAGAGCTATGGATCCAATTGCAATATACCCGCTCCCCCTTTCTAGCCTTCTTCCGGCGAGAATGGGAATCGGTGTGAGGACTAGCGGAATACCAGGTATCAACCATGCGTATATTAGCGGGTTCATCAGCCTTTCAGCTCCTTGATCTTGTCAAGGTCAACGGTTCTGAAATTTTTGTCGAGTAAGAGTATCACCGCAATCCCGATTGACGATTCGGCTGCCGCGACAGCGATCCCAATTATCGCCGCGACTATCCCCTGCAGCAGTCCAGTGTAGGCCGCATATGCTGCAAAATTCACATTCGCCGAGTTCAGGAGAATCTCGATACTCATCAACATCCTGACGGCGTTGCGGGAGGTCAAAACCCCGTAAAGTCCGATTGCAAACAGCACCGTGGAAAACAATACAACCTGAAAGAGTGATATCATGAAGAGTCCCCTCGCTTTCTCTTTACCAGGTAAATCGAGCCGACCCCTGCTGTGGCAACAAGACCCGCAAGCGCAATCACCACCCCCCGATACTGAGAATACATTACAATACCTATCGCCTGCGAATCGGCAGGGATGCCTTCGGGCCTTAGGTAGAGCCCTCCAATACGATATTCAAGAAACGCGAGGGTAAGAACTAGCAATACAGAAAAGCCGAGATAAGCCAGGTTCTCAGACCGGGTCAACTGTCTTATCCTACTCTTTGGCTCTTCTCTCCTGGTGAGCATAACACCGAAGAGTATAACAACTATTACTGCCCCTCCATATATCATAAGTTGGACCATAGAAAGGAATAGTGAACCAAGCAGGGCAAAGAGTGCGGCTATCATTGAGAGGGCCACTATCAAAAAAGACGCCGCCCTTACAATATCTTTGGATGCAACTACGCCGAGTGCACTCACCGACGCAAGAATCGCTATTGCGTAAAATGTAATCTGAGTCAGGTCCACCGTCTTTCACCCAAGAACCCCATGACCGAGAAATACGCTCGCCGCAAATGGCGTTAGGAGGAGCCAGAGAACGCTCAGCGGAACAAGATACTTCCAGCCGAGGTTTAGCATTTGGTCAACCCTGACCCGGGCGTACGATGCTCTGATCCACACAAACAGGGTAAATATCACGATAGTCTTTAAGAAAAACCATGCAAGAGGTGGAACTGGCGATGGGCCGAGCCACCCACCGAAGAAAAGTGTTGCAAGAATCGCTGCGCCCGCAAAAGCCTTGAGGTAGCTTGCAAGATAAAGTAGAAGGAATTTGGTTCCCCCATACTCTGTTATCCAGCCGGAAACTAGCTCCTCGTCAGCCTCAGTGAGATCAAAGGGTGTCCTTTCAAGCTCGGCAAGAATGGCCACAAGAAAGAGCAGGAAGGCCGGAAAATCAAGCAGTACAAAAGGTAAGGAATTAGACTGCACGGCTATCATTTCCTGAAGGTTGAGCGTGCGCGTAAGTACAACAACACTGAGTAGTGAAAGCACAAGGGGTATCTCGTAGCTTATCATCTGCGCCGCTGACCTGAATCCCCCAATCAGGGTGTACTTGCTACCCGAGGCCCATCCGCCAAGTAGAACTAGTACAGGCTGGAGGGCAAAGAAGGCTAAGAGGACAAGAAGAGACGGATCGAAATTCGAAAACACAAAGTCACCGGGACTGAATCTCTGTGGAAATAGAGATGCAACTGTATAGTCGAAGGGTATTACAAGTAGCGGGACGAATGAGAAAGCAACTGAGAGAGCGGGAACGAGGGTGTAAACCGGGACATCTGCAGCCACAGGCGTGAAATCTTCCTTACCCACGAATTTGATTGCGTCCGCGAACAGTTGGAGGGTACCATACCTTCCCACTTCTGTGGGACCGAGCCTTGACATTATACGGGCCCAGAACTTGCGCTCAATGTAGATTTCTATAAGGGCACCTATACTTGCAACTATGAATACACCTGCAGCCACCAGTAATAGCCTGAGCACCAAGCTTGATTCTAAAAACGCGATCAAACCCACTCGAGGTCACCCTTGAGCGAGTAGTAGAAAACCACGATGAGCATGCTTACAAAGAGAAGGAGAACCGGATTCCAGTTTACCATGTTCCAGCTCGTAGCCCAAGGTATCGCAAGCACGGCTACTATATCAAACGTGATGAACGCCACAGCAAAAATGTAGTAGTGAGCCTTGAATCTGACTCGGGCTCCCCCTACCGGGTCCTCACCTGACTCAAATGGAGCAAGTTTCTCAGGCGTAGGTCTTCGCCTGACCAGCAGGTTCGGAATGTACTCGGCAAGCAGACCGATGACAAACGCGAACGCGAAGAAAAAGAGAATCGCCACATTCTGAACAAGCGTCATGGTTCCGAGTGTGTCTCAAGTCCTGAGGTATTTAGGCTTGTCGAACTTCGTGTTATGTCAAGGTCTTTATGCCTTAAAAACCGTCAACCCCCGGCGTAAACTGATACACGAAGAACTCTGTCTTTTTTAGGTATCCAGAAGGGCAGCAACTCCCTAGCTCTGGCGGGAGGGTGATGCGAACCCTGTCATAGAGCCTTGTATAAAAGTAGGAGAGAGCGCTTCCCAGAAAATCTTGACTTGGCTCAGCATAACCCACCTGAACAGACTTGACTGGGCCTTTCTTATTCTGATCGGTTACAAGTAGACGGGATCCATTTACCTGGAGAAACGCCCCTGACTGCGAGTACGTCCAGAGAACATCGTCGTTGAGCTCTTCCCATCGAAAGCCACGAGAGTACATACCGTGGTAAAGGCGCAGGATTTCGCGGTCAGCTGGCGGTTCAGAAGAGCGCACGGCCACATCTATAGTATACAGGGTACCGAACTCAAGCTGTGCAAACCTCGCGACTTTCCGGAATCCGCATTTTTCTACATGTCTCATAGACGCCACATTGTCAGTTCCTACAGCCATTCTCAGAGTATTCATTCCGAGGTCGGCAGAATACCGCTTTATCCACCCAAGCATGGTGCTTGCTATTCCCCTTCCCCTGAGGTCTGGTCTAACCCTGGCCCCTTCAAGCCACCCGACATTAGGACTGAGGCCTACGAGGTGGGTGAGGGCGACAACGCTACCAGCCAAGTCGCCTACGAAGAGCCAGCCCTCTGCAAACCACGTGTCTAGCACGCGGGGTACGTAATCTTCATCTCCGGTCGCGAGCGTGAGAATCGCGTTCCTGTCTTCCGGGCGTGCAAGACGCACACTCAGGCTTTCGCCGGTGTCCATTAATGCATACCACCTGTGGAAGGGTGAACTATCCCGCCTTGACGAGCGGGGTTTCCTGCCTCAGCGACCGACGTCTGCCTGTATGAGTATATCCCGTACAGACCAGATGTGGCTGTCTCTCCAGATTCGGGCTGCACCGGCCCTACCTTTATCAACCCAATCTTCCTTAGGTTCTTTGATGTATTGAAGTCCCTGTCTGCGACTGGATCGCACATACCATAGCGGTATACGCGGTCTGAGAGCTTTAGGTCGTGCTTTATATTTCCGCAGTCAGAGCACAACCTGGAGGATGGGTCGAACGTGCCTATCAGTATAAGGTTCTTCCTGCATTTGCGAGCCTTCCACTCAACCTTGCGCCTGAGCGCATAGAAGGAGTCGTCTGTGACACTCTTTGACGCATGGTGGTTCTGCATCATCCCCTGAAGGTTAAAGTCTTCCAGGATGACGGTGTCGTAGCGCTTGGCTATCGCACCTGACACCTTATCGAAGAAGCCCTCACGTATATTCCTGAGCTTCCTGTAGTTCCTCTGGAGTTTCAGCACCAGTTTCCGCCTGTCATCCGAACCTTTCTGCTTCCTCGACAACTGTTCTTGTATCCTCTTTATCCTCTTTTCAACCTTCTCAATGTATCTTGGTTTTTCGATGATTGTCCCGCCTGAAAGTGCTGTGAACTTCTCTATACCCAGGTCGATACCTACGGATTTTTCCGCAGAAACAGGTATCCTCTCTGGATGATCCTCTTCGGTTTCATACACTATGTTGCAGTAGTAGTCACTGGCATCTTTCGTTATAATTAGTTGGCTGGCAATCTTTATCTCAGATGGCTTTTTCTCAGAGCCCTTCAAGTATACTCCCTCATGAAACTTTGGGAAACATATTCTGTTTCCCCTTATTTTCATGTTCTGTGGAACCGCGAAGTAGTCGTCTTTTTCCTTCCTCCTGAATTTGGGGTGGTAGACATCCTTGTGAAAGAAGTTTTTGAATGCATTGTCCAAGAAGCGTAGGGACATCTGCAGTGATTGGGAATTCACCTGACATGACCACGGATGCTCCTTCTTCAGGTCGATGAGAATACTCTGTGTGTCCAGACAGTTCAAAGATGATTTTACAGCATCCTTGTGTGCTATGTAATACTCATCCCTCTTTGCAAACAAGTAACTGTAGACGAACCTACAGCTACCGGAGTGCTCCTCCAGTAAAATCTTCTGTACTTTATTTGGACAGAGCCTCACTTTGGCAGCTGTAAACATCGTTCACAGAACTACAAGAGAAGATATATATATTTCTACAAGGAGGCTATTCATCCCCGCCCGCACGGAACGGACGGGGATTTACGCCCCCTTAACCCCCCATCAGGTTAAAACCTTTTATCTCGGACTTCATTTTGAACATGAGTTCTCGAAAATGATCAAAAGGGCGGTGATAACCGCGGCTGGCGAGGGGTCGCGGATGCTCCCACTAACAAGGGGAATGCGCAAGGAGATGCTGCCTCTGTGCGCACGAAGCGCGGAGAATGGTTTGACGCTAAAACCAGTGGTCCATATGATACTTGAGGATTTGTACGACCTAGGCATAAGAGAGTTTTGCTTCGTAGTAAGAAGCGGAGAGCACCTTGTCCAGGACTATTTTACAATCAAACCCTCATATCTTGAGTACCTAGAGAAATCGGGTAAGCTGTCGGGGGACCTAAACCGGTTGAGACACATTCTGTCCGACTCCACGGTACACTATGTCAGGCAAACTGTCCCCAGAGGGTTTGGGGATGCTGTTCTCAAAGCCAAGGAATTTGTGGGAGACGAAAGCTTTGTACTACATGCCGGAGACGGCTATCTGTTGCACGGTAAAGAGTTTCTGCAACGTATGTTTTCGCTCCATATATCCAAGAAGAGCTTTGCCACCCTTGCCGTAAGGCGAGTGGAAAATCCATCGAGATATGGCGTGATAAGCGGGAAATTCGTGTCGGACGGACGAACCGGCGCCATAAAGGTGGACACATTGGTTGAGAAGCCATCTGAGCCAAAGTCAAATCTCGCAATCGTGGCGGTGTATCTGTTCACACATGAGATAATGAAAATGCTGGAGAACACTCAAACCTCACACACGGGTGAGAAGGAGCTGACGGATGGAATCATGACCCTGGTACGTTCACACAAAAAGGTGTATGCACTCGAACTTGACAGCAAAACAAAATGGCTGAGCGTGGGCGACCCAAGAGGATATCTCAGGGCTCTCGAGGAGACCAAGATCAGCGTGGAGGATTCCTTGGCTTACGCCAGTCGGTTTTCGGGAAGATGACTGCCTGCTTTTCCAAGATCCTATTTCTGAACTTTTGCAGGTCCCGTAGCATCAGGACAAGTTCTTCTTCTAACAGTCGGGTTCTCAGGAAACCGAGCCGTCTTAGTTTCTCGTGTGAGGGATTATAATAGTGTCTTTCCGCCTCGATGCGCGGGTTGGGAAAGTGCTCTATGGCAGGCTCGAGGCCGAGCGATCGGCCTACCTTGTACACCCTTTGCGCAAGTTCAAGAACTGAGTAGGGTTCGTCGAATTGATTGAAAACTCGATATTGCCCTACGTCAGGCGGATTCTCGGTGATAAGACCAAGACACTTGACGCTGTCTGTAAGGCTTATGAATCCCCTCGTCTGTCCGCCGTCTCCATAAACCGTCATGGGCAGCCCCACAACAGTTTCAACACAGAACCTGTTCAAAGCCGTACCCCAAACCTCATCGAAATCGAACCTGGTAAGTAGTCTGTCGTCCGAGATTTCATCTGTTCTGGTTCCATAGACCACTCCCTGCATTACATCGGAGATCTTTAGTCCCCATATTTTACTTGCGAACATCATGTTCCCGCTATCGTGAACTTTACTCCAGTGGTACCAGCTTCCTGCCATCCGTGGAAAGGGAAGGTAGTCTTTCCTGCCGTTGTATTCGACCTCAAAGAAACCCTCTGGGATGTCGATGTTCGGCGTACCATATTCACCCATTGTACCCATTTTGACGAGGTGGGTCTCAGGAGAAACTTCCTTTATCGCATATACGATATTGAGAGAGCTCGTTATGTTCTGAACCTGTGTTTCCACTGCATGCCGAGCGTCCATCATTGAATATGGTGCAGATCTCTGCTCTGCCAAATGAACAAACGCATCGGGTCTGTACTTTTGGAAAAACGATCTAGTCATGTCGTAATCTGTAAGGTCCCCTTTTACAAAGCCTATTTCCACCCCGTGGACTTGCCTTGCCGCCTTGATTCTTTCCTCCATGTCGAGGATAGGTGTGGCCGACCAAGAACCCACTTCCTCCACCCTGCTTCTCGTGATCAGGTTATCGATGCCAAGAACCGAATGACCCTTTTTCGCCATGTGGAGCGCGAACGCCCAGCCGATATAGCCGTCGATGCCGCCTATCGCAACTTTCACTTACGTTCAAAGTCATACATCATATAACCACTTATTTTTGCCTTTCGAGGCCGCCCGTTGTACAAAACGCTTTTTTCACTCCTTCTGTATGGTTATTCGTGCCCGGTAAAAAGGTAAAGAAAAAGGAAGACAAGCTAAAGAAGAAATCTCAAAAGAATAAAGTGGTGTACACTTCCGTAGCGTTGGCGGTCATCTTGGTGATCGCGGTGGGTATTTACTTCGTTGTTGTGAATGCAGAACAATCCAACCCTGCGAGATATCTTCACCTGCCAATTTCTCCCACGCTGTACTCGTCTCTCACCCATGACGCATCCAGCGGCTATTCGCAGGATCTTGCATCAGTTGCAAATGCCTCAGTGTTTACACACCTTGGGGGAACGCCCTGGTACGCTCAAGATGGAAAGCCGATTATAGTCTACATTGGAGGCGAATACTGTCCTTTTTGTGCCGCGACAAGGTGGCCTCTAACAATCGCACTACTTAGATTTGGAAACTTTAGCGGACTCGAGTACATGCTTTCTTCGTCCTCAGACAGTTTTCCTGACACACCGACCTTTACGTACGTAAATGCGACGTACACGAGTAAATATATCGTGTTCAGGCCCTTCGAAGCGTTTGCCCGAAATTATGTAAATGGTCAGCCGGCGCCTCTTGAGACAGTTCCGTCTAACTATTCTCAGGTCTGGCAGAGCGTCGGAGAAGGAAAAATACCTTTCATCGATTTTGCAAACATCTACGCGCTTGAAGGAGCACTTTTTTCGCCGCAGGTGCTAGATGGCTATACATGGACGCAGATCGCAAACATACTCGGCCAGGATGGGGTGGTCTCACAGGATGTTTACAGTGAAGCCAATATAATGACAGCCCTGATCTGCACGCTTGATAATAACACACCGTACGTAGTTTGTTCAAACCCCACCATAAAATCAATGGAGTTGCAGTTCACAGCGCCCGTTCATTCAGTACTCAGTTTCCAGACCGGGTATCCAATTGCGACGACCGTAATGTGGACTGCAGTACAGTACAGGCAGATAGACCCGAGCACATACTCGGAGAACAGGAGATAGCCCACAAAAGCCATACCGAGTACCCAGCACGGGAAAGCGAACCAGCTTTTTACGTATATGAGACCTATTTCCACAACAAACCACGCTACACCGAGCAGCGCCACTGGCACGCCGAGGATCCTGCTATACACGCTCGTTGTGACACGCTCGCAGTTTATCACCCCTGATGTGGAACAATAGAGCGGAACATGAGGGCTCAGTGCCTCTACGCTCAGGTAGATCGAGACGCCCAGCCCAACCAGCGCAACAAGAAGTGTAGCCAGCTTGAGATTCACAGAAAAGGTGGTATGAAGAAGGTTTATATTCCTTTCGCTAGAGGTGCAGCAGCACAAAGAACACCACAAACACTATGGATATTGTGTTGAGTACCTTAATAAGTGAGTTGATGCTCGGCCCGGCGGTGTCCTTAAACGGGTCTCCGACGGTGTCTCCACTAACAGCAGCCGCATGTGTGGGAGTCCCCTTGCCCCCGTAGTTACCCGCCTCTATGTATTTCTTCGCGTTGTCCCATGCGGCTCCCGCATTTGCCATGAGAAGCGCGAGAAAGACACCCGATACTACACTCCCGATCAAAAGACCACCAAGCGCCACAGGCCCGAGAACAAGACCCACTAGAATTGGTGTGACGATTGCAAGCGCGCCCGGCGCTATCAGCTCTCTGAGAGCCGCACTCGTGCTTATGTCAACACACTTTTGGTAATCGGGTAGAGCTTTCCCCTCCCTCAGGCCTGTTATCTCCCTGAACTGTCTTCTGATTTCGTTGACCATCTTGAAGCCAGCTTTCCCAACCGCGCCTATAAGGAATGACGAGTAGTAGAAAGGAAGGAGACCGCCTATGAGTAGGCCCACTAAAATGAGCGGGTCGTTCAGCTGAAAGACCGGGGCAACCCTGCCGTGCTCGACATAGATTTTGCCAACCTCGCTCTGGAAAGCTATGAAAAGAGAAAGCGCTGCGAGGGCAGCTGAGCCAATTGCAAAACCCTTCGTGGTTGCTTTTGTTGTGTTACCAACTGCGTCAAGTTTATCAGTAACCTCTCTAACACCTTCAATTTCAGCCATCTCAACCACCCCGTTTGCGTTATCTGTGATCGGACCAAAAGCATCGATGCCGAGAATTATGCCTGTAAGCGAAAGCATACTCATCGTGGTTACCGAGGTTGCGTACACGCCATAGTAGTAGTCCCCACCCGATGAGAGGTATCCAGCAAAGTAGGACGCCACTATCCCGACAACAATGATGAGCGCAGTGGGTGCTGCACTTGTGAGGCCAGTTGCAAAACCAGTAAGAAAATTGGTCGCAGCACCTGTCTGGGAGGCCTCCGCTATGCTCTTCACCGGCTTGTGAGTATACGATGTAAAGTAGTCGGTCACATTCATTATGAGCACCACTATGATGACACCCAGTACGATGCTGCCAATCATAGCGTACGCCACAGCCCTGTCAAACGAGAACAAATCGAACGTCATCACCGAGTCGATGACAACTGCAATAACCGCTGAAAGCATGAGCGCAAGGTTCAAAACGCTCATCGGTTCGCCCTTAAACGACCTTCGCACCACGAGACCCCCTACTACGGACGCGACAGCACCGACACCGCCCAACGCAAGAGGATAGGGGACAAGCTCCGGGTGGATTCCTGCAAACACAAGAGTTCCAAGAAGCATCGAGGCTAGGGCTGTCACGATGTACGACTCGTAAACGTCGGCCCCCATTCCGGCGCAGTCGCCCACATTGTCGCCCACATTGTCCGCGATGACGCCTGGATTGCGTGGGTCATCCTCGGGTATCCCTTCCTCGATCTTTCCCACGATATCCGCGCCGAGATCCGCTGCCTTGGTATAGATACCTCCACCCACCCTTATGAACATCGCAATAAGACTTGCACCGAACCCGAAACCAACGATCGCTGCAGTGTTCGGAAAGGCCATGTAAAACAGTGTAAGGCCGAGAAGAGCGAGCCCTGGCACCATCATTCCTAGAACAGACCCACCCCGAAAGGCAACTGTGAGGGCATGCCCCAGGCCTTTCTTTGCCGCCTCTGCGGTCCTTGAACTTGCGCGTACTGTGGTGCTTATACTTATGTAACCCGCAAGAGCCGAAAGCGCCCCCCCAATTACAAATCCTAACGCGACAACCCCAAGGGGTCTCACGCCTATTGCGATTATCGCTGTTAGTATCGCGGCGACCGGAAGTATTGTGAGATATTCCCGTTTAAGAAACGCGTTAGCCCCCTGCTTGATATAGTTTGATATTTGTACCATCTTCTCGGTACCCGGATTCTGCGAAAGAACACTGCCTATGAGAACGCCCGCATAAACAAGAGCGAGAGCTGAACCGATCAGCGAAAGCTCTTCGGTTATGTACATCTGCGTGATCCTCCAATGACGCAAACAGGACGAGCATCTATTAGGTTTTTCGTGAGACCCGCTCGAACATTAGCAGTATACCAGCCCCTTGTGTGAATGCACCAGCTCCTCAACCAAAGTTAGAGCTTCGAAGGTTTTACCTGCCAAGGCATAGGAGGAAGCCTGCGCGATTTGCTGCGTGTCCTTCTCACGATATCCCCGTCTTGTTATTTCGGATGTTCCGAACCTGACACCCGAGTCCGCGATAATTCGTACCTTTTCTAGGATGTCCCTGATATCTTCACCGTTGCGCCATCCCTCTTGGTCGACGAGCACTTGGTGCGAAAGTGTATATCCTCTGTCACTTGCTCCTGTAACAGGTATCCCTTCCTCATATAGCGCTTCTGCAAGTGCCCTAGAATTACTGATCACCTGCTTCGCATATGCTTGACCATGTACCTTGGCCTCCGAGAGTGCCACTGCGAGCGCCGCTAGTCTGTTTGGATGCGGGTTGTCCATCGTTACATGAACGAAGTTTGACGAAATTTTATTCGCAAGATCCTCGTTGTCAGTCAGCACCAGACCTCCCTGTGGCCCGAAGAAGCTTTTATGAGTAGAACCAAGAAGAACATCAGCTCCTTCAGAAAGTGGATCCTGAAATGCCCGCCCAGCTATAAGACCCATTACATGTGAGCCGTCATACACCAAAATCCCGCCGTACTCGTGCACTGCTTCGGACAAGTCCTGAACAGGTTGCGGAAAAAGAATCACACTAGCACCTAGAACCACGACTTTGGGTTTTACTCTCTTTATTAGAGCGACGCTAAGGCCGGTATCCAGTTCATATCTTTTTCTGATAAACGGAAGGTGTTCGACTCTCAGACTGAGCAGTTCTGCAAGACTTTTCTCCTGAGAAAGACCTGGATAGCCTCCGTGCTCAGGAGCAATGGCCGCAATGCTATCACCTGGCCTGACGAGAGCGTGCAGCGTCGCCATAAGAGCGATGTGTCCTCCTATCGGATTTACGAGCGCGTATCTGGATCGGAAAACGTCTTGCGCGAGATGCTCTGCGACTGACCAAATCTCTTCCATATAACTTGTTCCCGCGTAAAACCTTGGCCTTGCGACATAACGTCCTGCGAGATCGCTTCCAAGCGCCTTTTTAACCGCCTTACTCAGGACGTTTTCGCTTGCGACAAGGTTTATGCAACTGCTCCTGAACTCCTCGTGATCCTCAATCAGTTTAAGAATTCCCTCGATGTTCACGTGGTTTCACCGTGACACTAAAAATTAAACCTTGTTACGACAGGGAAAACGGGCTAGCTCCGCCACGAGGAACGAAGGTATTTCCGGCGACAAACCGACCACCATCCCCGAGATCATGTGTTCGCCCTGAACATCGGCCATAGTCACACGAAAAGCTTAATTTAAGACAAAAGGAAAAGTTTCAGTATGAGCTATTATCAAGGCAATGACACGAGACTCATAACCGGTGGCACTAAGGGCAAGCACGGCGGCAAGAAGAAGCACGAACTCGGAGGACCGTTCGCGGCCACCACAGTGACAGACAAAGACTTTCTTGTAAAGAAGGTCAGAGCTAGGGGCGGACAGGCCAAACTCAAGGTTGTTAAGGCATCTTATGTGAACGTGGCGGACGGAAACGGTAAGACATCTAAGCTCAAAATTTTAGGCGTCGAGAAGACACCCGCGAACGTAGAATATGCCAGACGCGGGATAATCACAAAAGGCGCTGTTGTAAGAACTGAGGCTGGACTCGTCAAGATAACCTCAAGACCGGGTCAAACAGGCGTGGTAAATGGCATAGTAATGAAAGATGCACAGTCATGATTCAAAGAGACGGAAGGAGGGTATATGCGGCATACCTTGACAAGGCCCTCACAAGGCGAGTAAGGAGGGTGCCAAAGGTGATAGCTCTAGATGCGCCGGACTTAAAGGAGATGGAAGATGCATGTCGATCGCTGGGACTCTCCTTTACCACCTTACCTGAAGCAAGACACCCTGCGGCATGGTGGATTGACGCCGGCGCACTTGAGATTTTGTCAACCACGAAATCGAGCACAATCAAGTCTCTTGCGCTCGCGATAAAGGAGATACGCGACAAAAAGAGGAGTGGAGGCCCGGTAAAGAAATGAGGCGACTAGGCAAGGTGCTTCATGTGTCCAATGTCACCGGGCGACTTATCGTGAGAGGCGCCCACGGAGACCAAGTCGAAAAAAAGGGATATGTGATAGATGGCACAGGACATGTCATAGGCACCATAGATGAGGTCTTCGGACCGGTAGCGCGGCCATACTACGCTGTCAAGGTGCCCCGGACTGCCGGGATCGAGGCGTATATAGACCAAAATGTGTTCGTCCTGATTCGAAACGAGAGAAAGCAGCACAGGAGGAACCATTGACTGGGGGTAAGCGATCCTCCTAAGGCTTATAAGAGATAGTCTACATATATATATTGACCGCATTGCACGTAACCGACGAGAGTGAACAGAGCGTCCTGATTTTCGATTCCGTGGATATTGGTATACTTGAAAAACGCTGGGAAAAGCTTCAGGAGCTTTATCCCGAACTCAGAACGCCGTGCTTTGTGTGTAATCATTTTTACGAATGCGATTCAGACTCAAGACATGACCCCCTCATATGCGAGTACTTGGACGGCTGGTTCGTGTCTTTCGAAGTGAAAGAGCTGAGGGACATGACGGATGAAGGACATTGAGCTGGATAAGTCGAAAAGGCCGCGACAGATACTATAGGTTGGCAAAGGAGAGAAACAAACCGAGCCGTGCATACTTTAAGCTCATGCACCTTGACAGGAGATACGGGATAATACGCTCGGGTTTCAGGATAGTAGACCTCGGTTCTGCGCCCGGCGGGTGGGTACACTACGAGTTAGAGCGCGTAGGAGAGGCTGGGATCGTTGTGTCAGTGGATCTGGACGAATATCAGAAACCGCACACGCGCAACCTTGTCTTTCTTCAGGCGGATATATTGAGGCTCGACGCCAGTGACCTACTTATGCAGCTTGGAGGGAAAGCGGATGTTGTGGCCTCCGACGCCGCGCCACATCTTTCTGGAATAAGGGAAGTGGATATGGCCCGGCACTATGAACTTGCGGAAGCAGCTCTCAGAATTGCAAAACTGACACTTTCGGACAATGGCTGGTTCATGGTAAAGCTGTTCATGTCAGAAGAGTTCAGACGGTTTGCCTTTAAGTTAAAGACGACGTTCGGAAGCGTGAACTTTGACAAACCACAGTCATCAAGGAAAGAAAGTGGCGAACTTTACGCAGTCTGCCGGAGGCTGCTCCAAAACGCATGATACAAAAAAGCTAAATTATCGTGACATGCTAACTTAACGGTAAGTTAATTCAGGTGCCACTATTGAAGTTTATTTTTGTTACGGGCGGGGTTATGAGTAGCGTAGGGAAAGGAATAGTAACTTCTTCGCTGGGCAAGGAGTTACAGGATCGGGGATACACCGTGTACGCAGTCAAGATGGACCCCTACGTAAATGTAGACGCAGGAACGATGAACCCCTATCAACACGGGGAAGTGTATGTCACAAAAGATGGCGGAGAGACAGACCTCGACCTTGGTCACTACGAAAGGTTTCTTGACGTCGAACTCGACAGGGGTGCTAACATAACTACTGGTCTTGTGTACAAACGAGTCATTGAAAAAGAACGGAAAGGGGAATATCTCGGCCAGACAGTGCAGATAATTCCTCACATAGTGGATGAAATCAAACTTCTCCTAAGAACCAGTGCAAAGAAGTCGGCGTATGATATACTTCTGACCGAGATAGGCGGCACGGTTGGAGACATTGAGAGCCTGCCATTCCTTGAGGCTATCAGACAGATTAGAATGGAAGAGGGGTACGAAAACACGGTATTCGTCCACGTTACGCTTGTGCCCACGCTGCAGGTGACGGGAGAAATGAAAACCAAACCTGCGCAACACAGTATTCAGGAACTTCGAAGAATAGGCATACAGCCTGACATAATAGTGGCGAGGGGAGAGAAACCTCTAGACGGGAGTGCAGTGTACAAACTTTCGCTCTATTCAAGTGTACCGAGGGAGGCGATATTTAGCTCTTATAATGTCGGCACAATCTATCAGGTGCCCACCATACTTGACGAGCAAGGAATGGGGGCATATCTACAGAGGAGGCTCATGCTCGAATCCAGACAGGCTATATCCGAAAAATTGGCCGCATGGAAAGTTTTCGTGGACAGAATCATGAACTACGAAAAAGAGGTCAAGATCGCTATGGTTGGCAAATACACTGGACTACACGATGCGTATCTGAGTATTATAGAGGCGCTTACTCATGCAGGCGCATCGGAGCGTGTCCATCCAAGCCTTTACTGGGTCAACTCTGAGGAGATTGAGGCATACGAAAAGGCACAGAGAATGCTCGAGGGAGCCGATGGCATCATGGTTCTTCCGGGCTTCGGGAGGCGGGGAACTGAGGGAAAGATAACTGCAATAGAGGTTGCGAGAACAAGAGGAATTCCGTTTCTTGGAATCTGTTTCGGCATGCAGCTTGCCGTCGTCGAATATGCGAGGGATGTGCTAGGTCTAACAGATGCAAATTCTAGTGAAAACGACCCAAATACTGAACACCCTGTGATCGACCTTCTACCGGAGCAGGCCGCAGTCCAAGAGAAGGGAGGCACGATGAGACTGGGCGAATACCCGGTTGAACTCGTCGAGGGTTCAGTACTATACTCTCTGTATCGGCGCAAGGTGATTTCCGAAAGGCACAGACATCGCTATGAGGTGAATCCGAAGTATATTGATTCCCTGGTACGTGCTGGACTTCGCATAACAGGCTATAGTACAGAGGGCCACAGGGTAGAGGCAATAGAACTCGTAGAACATCCCTATTTTGTCGCCACTCAGTTCCATCCTGAATTTAAGTCAAGACCGCTCAGGCCAAGCCCGCCATATGTAGGGCTTATCCGATCATCGTCTGAAAAGAACGCTACTGTAGTAGACGCAAAGGTTGGGGTGACAAAGTAATCCATGAGGGTTTATGCCGGGATAGATACATACCCTTCACATGCCCACACAAGATCGGCGACCTTTGCGGTCACGCTTCTCTATGAAGACGGCACAAAGAGGCTCGTCTCAAACGTGAAAATGGAAGAACTGAATGCCCTGATACGCAGATATGGAGTAGACGTGCTCGCTTTTGACAACCTGGCGGAGCTTGCTCCCAACCTGAACAGGCTTATATTTGAGCTTTCGAAGCTCGAGCGGACTGTGGAGTTCATGGAGGTAACCCGTGAGGAACCTCTTGAGGTTAAGGCGTCCAAGCTCGGCTTGTCAGTTGCAGGTAGATTGTCCCCGGAAAGGTCTTCCGAGTTGATAGCAGAACTCGCCAAGGCGGGGTTGGGAAAGAAACTCGACTTCTTTTCCCCTAAGACTGTGGTCAAGGTTGTCCGCCGTCGCGTACCTGGCTCCGGCGGCAGTAGTACATTGCGATTCAAGCGAGGAGTTGAGGGGCAGATAAAGTATATTGCCCAAAGGATTCGGGAGAAGCTGGTCAGAGCATCACTCGACTTTGACTCATATATCAGGGAGTCAACAGGGGGATATTCTTCAGCTGTATTCGTGGTTTATGCCCAGCCAGAAGCACTTAGGGGAATGGTCTACTCGTCTGTGACACGCAACTATGCGGTCAGGGTCGAGAGGTTACACTCAAGGTTTAAGTACAGACAGCCGGCGAACCCGCGCAGACCAGTGATCGTTGGTTACGACCCGGGAATTTCCTCTGCGGTGGCAGTGCTCAGTGTCGAAGGAGCTTTGCTCAGAGTGCTTAGTGCCAAGAACCTTGACAGGACCGAAGTAATCTCAGCTTGCCTTGAAGTCGGAAAACCAGTCATCGTGTCCACCGACGTCAACATACCCCCTGACTCTGTCAGGAAACTATCCGCCGCTTTCGGCGCGAAACTGTATTTTCCACAGTCCGACCTCACTATCGATGAAAAAAGGGAGCTGGCACGCAAGTTTGACCAAGAGAGTCGGGTCAAGAACTCACATGAAAGGGATGCCATAGCCGCGGCGGCAAAGGCTTATCTTCACTATTCTCAGCTACTTGACACGGTCAGGAAGAAGGCTTCCACTGAAGGCTTCGGCGAGCATCTTCTCTACATAGTGGAAGAGGCCCTCAAAGGTAAGGGTGTCGCCAGGGTCATAGACGAGCTCCGGATGAGCTATGCAACAAGGATTGAGCCGGAGAAGGTGCAAGCTAGAAGCCCGCAGGGCTACGACGAACAGAAGGTGGAAGCTCTGAAGACAGAGATTGCCCTTCTCAATGCGAGGATAGGCGAGTATGAAAGAAAGCTTTTGGAGACCGAACAGGATAGACGTTTGCTCGAACATAAGCTTAGGATGGCTACGGATAGCGCTGACACCGCGCTGAGAAGAGACAGAGAAATAGCTTTATACGAACAAAGACTCAGTCACACTACTGCTTTATTGACCGAATTCAGAGACAAACTCCAAAGCGTGAGTGCTGAAGTTGAACGACTCAATAAGGTAATCTTGGGACTTGCCGAAGGCAGGCTTTCGGCGCTAAGGGTGCTTGATGACCTGTCATACTCCTCTCTGCAGAAGGAAGTACCGTGCCAAAGAAACGAAGTTCTCTATGTCAGGAATCCTTCACTATTCGATAGGGAAACTCTGAACACGCTCGCCGAAGCTGGAATCCTTGGATTTGTAGTGCCAAATTCTAACGTTGCTCTTCCCCAAGCATTCGAGGATGCCAGCCTTCCTGCTGTCTCTGCGGGGGAAGCTCATGCAGAGCTTGTCGCGGGAGGTAGAGCGGTAGTTGTCGATAGTTTCGCCCTAAGGGAAGTAGCCGAAAGGAAGAAGATCTTGGAAATAAGAGCAAAGGAAAGAAAACTTGAAGAAATAAGACGCCTTTTCCTTGAACAGGGGGTTTAGCCCCAGATAGGCGCAGATCCATCTGCCTCTGTGCTTTAGAAAACGAGGTACAAGATTCTGGCGTACTGCGATCTGGCCCGATTGGGGCGGTTCTGCGAACCGTTCCCACCGGTCACAAAGGTCGGTCTTATCCCGTCCTTAGACGGCATGAGTTAACATCTGGAGTTCGCGTCGCGAATCACTCTTGCAACACGTATGCGCTCAAACTGACATCCTCTCCGTTCCCTAAGGTTGGCGCTTTCGCCCCGGCGAAACATGGTCGATATTCGCTTAAGAAACATCCTTCAAATCTCCGAAGGTATAAAGTGGGTCACATCCTGCATGATCCTTATCGCAATGTTGATGCTTTGCCGAACACCGCAGCTTCTCACTTTCTGCTCAAGCTTGTAACCCCGCGGAAGCGCGGCCGCCAATGAATAACCCCGATTCCATCAAGAACCTGTGTACGTCCGAGAAAGCTACAAAAGTACACTTCCAGCTTACTGACTCCCTCCAAAAATCAGGATCGCGTCAGAGACATTCGGACACCACTTAGCCAGTGCGACTTGCGCGAGCGCACTTATCCATCTCTAGCTTACCTGCATATCTCCCTTGAGCAGCGCTTCCGTTATCTTTTGTATGTTCGAAATCTGATCCTCTGCAATACTTTGCGCGCTTGAGTACACACTCTGACCGGCACCATTAGTAAGTATTTCGATTTCAACCTGAAGCGGATCGTCTATGGGACGACCTATCTGGCTTAGCATCTTAACATAAACTTCTTCCACTCTGAGTTCGTCAACAATTTTTTGTGCTATCTTCTGTGACACAAGGTTGTAAATCTTGCCAACATGGCTTACCGGATTCTTCCCCGCAACGGCCTCAAGTGACATAGGTCTGTTGGGCGTTATCAGACCGCATGAACGGTTTCCCCTTCCGACTGCACCGTCATCACCGTGTTCGGCACTGGTTCCAGTAACAGTAAGATAAGCATTAGTCTCATCCCTGTCAGCCGTGTTTACTAGGACCTCAACATTGTCACTATTGAGCCTTGATTTAACAATTTTCTCTGCCTCGGATCTTATCTCATCCTTGACCGAGTTATAATGCTCAAAATTTTTGGTAAGCGGGGCTACTACAGCAGCAGCTATCGTTATTGTCCATTTTTCGCCGTTACGGAGACCCATTATCTTGATGTCTTCTCCACTTTCCGGTACCCTGCGTTTGAATGAAACAGAATTGAGATCCTTTTCTAGCTCTAGCACCGTTGACTCAAGCGGTGTCAGTGGAGCAAACCCGACACCAAAGGAGGTGTCGTTAGACAGGGGTATCACCTTACGCCCACGGTCAAAGAGGGAGACCAAGTCTGCCGAGCCCGGGTTAATCTTGCTATCTACAACGACATGTCGTTCAGGATCCAAGAAACGCATGCTTCTGCCAACCCATTCCTTTGTTGCCTCCACTGCGAGCCTAGCTATTGGGACGTACCTAATCCTTCCATCATAGTTCACCATATTGGTCGCCCGACCGGCATGCAAAATTAGGATTGGCGTTATGACTTCCCCTCCTCCGAACTCTGGCCGGGACTGACCTCCTACAAGCAAAGTCTTGTCAACGTTGTGATGAAGTATCGTGCCGAACTCTTCTTGATAATACGCAGAGAGTCTGCGCGAAAATTCTTCAGCAACACTATCGGCAATCTGGTCGGGATGTCCTAGACCCTTTCTCTCGACCAGCTCGACACGCTGCTCGGCGACGCGCGAACTTTTGAAACCGTGAACGCTGATATTTTTGCTCATATGTAGTTCTGTAAACTATAAACCAAACAAGATATAAGCGTTTACCCCGGTCTAACCGTTTGTGCTGTTTTAACAAATGGGGTTACTATGCGCTCACTCTGACAAATATTATATTACTACCCCTGATCATGACTTTTCCCAAGTTCACTTGTGGGTTACCGCTGTGGTCCACTTCCTTTGACTCTAGGAGGATCAGATTCATCACAGAGTCATAGTTGATAAGTTTGCCAGTATACTCGCTCCCGTCCTTCAGCCTTACTAGGATTTCTGTGTTCAACGCGTTCCTGATGTACTTTGTGGGTGGGTCAACCCTTTGTTTGTACTCCGGCCTTATGTTTGACAAAAAACTTTCCCCATCTTACATTGACTGAAGGAGCCTTATAAACGATGTGCATTGGCTGAGGCCACACCTTTCACTTTCATCATGCTATGCCGGATACATTTACAATCTGATGGGCCAGCCACAAAACTCGTTATGCTAAGCTGAATCGCCACCTGTTTGGACCCCAGCGAATTGACCATCCAGCTCATATCGACTTTTTTGAAACAAAGATAAATCTATATTCGAGAAGGAATAATAATGAACACTAGGTGAGAGTTTAGAAATCATGTCGCAAGAAAGGAGCGACAACATCTTTGGTCCGGAGCCGAGTGACGGGAACACCGAGTACAAGCTTTTCCTGTCTCCCGTTTCTCAGGACAGACTTGATAGACTTGCTACGCAAATGCGTTACCGTCTTGCAGAAGGCGGGGGCGAAGCCTTTTACGAGCTCGGGATGAGTGATGAAGGCGAGCTTGTAGGAATAGAGGAGGCTAAGCTCGACGAAACCCTCATGGCTTTTGACGAGATCGCCAAGGTCGCCGGGGCTGAATGGAAGGTCACAAGGAGGTACAAGGGAAAAAAAGGAGAAGTCCTTGAGATCCACGTAAGGCAGAAGCTTGAGGCACCGGTACAGATCATAATACCTCTTTTGGGCAATGTGGACAGCGGTAAGTCATCACTGATAGGTGTCCTCTGCACCGCGAGCCTTGACGATGGAAATGGCGGAAGCGCATCAAGAGTAGCGAGATACCTGCATGAAATTGTGAACAGACGCACGAGCTCCGTCTCAACCCACCTGCTTGGATTTGACGCAGAGGGAAGGTCGGTTAACCAAGAAGTTCTCGACCCGCTTAACGAAAGCCAGGTCTACCTGAAAAGCAAAAAGGTTGTGGTGTTAGTGGACCTTGCTGGTCATGAAAGATACCTGCGTACGACACTGAAGGGCGTGCTAGGACACACTCCTGACTACGCGCTTGTTACAATCGCATCCAATATGGGCACCGTCGGGACCTTCAAGGAGCACATTGGAATTTCTACGGTCATCGGTCTTCCATTTGCAGTTGTGGTTACAAAAATCGACCTTGATCCCTATAACTACAAGTCGACACTTGAGGAAACCATTAGGATACTCAAACTGCCGGGCCTCAACAAAATTCCTTTCGTGGTAAGTAATATCGAGGACGCAATCCTAGCAGCAAGACACATGAACACGGGTAGAATTGCGCCCATTTTCAGCGTTAGCAACGTAACGGGTAATGGACTGGACTGCCTTAGGGCATTTCTTGACCTGCTTCCACCGAGGGTGGATTGGGAAGCGGAGTCCTCCCGATCTCTACTCATATACATCAACGACAAGTTTCTGGTAAAAGGAACAGGTCTTGTAGTGAGCGGACTGATTAGCAGGGGAAGAATTACCACGGGTCAAGACGTGTTCCTAGGTCCTTTTGAAAACGGGTCCTTTAGACTTGTCAAGGTAAAATCGATACACGTAAACCGCGTCAGCGTCCAAGCCGCAAGAGCAGGGCAGATAGGTTCGATCGCGGTAACGGGAACCGACTACCAAGAAGTCGAGAAAGGAATGGTAGTGGTCGCTACTCAGGAAAAGCCTGTTGCAACGCGTGAGATAGAAGCAGACGTTCATGTGCTTTACCACCCGACCACAATAAGGACGGGTTACCAATCGGTAATTCACGTTCACACTCATAGACAACCTGCAAGAATAGTATCGATATCGGGGAAAAGCTCGTTAAGGACTGGAGACAAGGCGAAAGTTGTGATGTGGCTGATGAAGAGACCCGCCTACATCTTGGAGGGAGAGACGCTGATTTTCAGGGAAGGGAGGACAAAGGGGGTGGGTAAGGTGAGCGCCGTCCACCCTCTCTCTCCCCGATGACCCCCCAGAGGATTCATGGGTTTCATTCTACGTAGGCATAGATAGATATGCGTACGCATACCTGTCGTACGCGTAGTGGAGCATGGGCTTCACAGCTTCATTCAGGAAACTCACGGGTTCATGGGGTCACTCCGCTTCGCCCCCTCGTGTCAGGATGCACCCACCCACCACATCGCCGCTATGGGACTCGGGGGAAGTGCCCTCCATCCACAGCTATAGGCCTTCTACACACCCCCCCTTGACGGTGCGTATATCCCTCACATAGGAGCTCTTGGGTCTCTGTTACCTATCACCCTACTACCTACGCACCCAAAAATGTTCCACCATTTTTGTTTTCGAACCTATCTGTTTTGAAACTGCTGACAACGGCGACTCACTAAACGGTCCCACAGTCTCTTTACTCACCCGCCCGTGAGCGTACAAACGAGAAATATGCGACCAGCACTGGTTAAGTGGGAACATCTGAAGGAAGCCCCTCACTGTCTATCACCTCAGATATAAAATTTAACGCAAGCCTTGAGGCGTCTGCAGCATTGAGGGCGTCCGTGTCCAAAGAGTACTGTCCCTCTTCCTCTTCAAAGCTCTTGTATATGTCAACAAGCTTGGAGGGCGGTACAGATTGCCATCCCTTGCGCTCCGAATTTCTCAACAAACATGTTTGCAGAGATGCTGTTACCCTGAAGATTAAAAACAAAGAATGTGTGCGTAAGGCAAGCCTCTTGAACGGAAGCCTTTGACGCTTCCTCGGAAAGGTGGCGTCCACAACCACCGAGTAACCTTTATTGATGAAATACGCACTGAGAACGTACAAGGAACCATACACAACACCTGATTCCTTTTTTGTATACATGGGGTGAACGATCATTCTTCTTAACGCGTCACTTTGGAGGTGCACCACTTTGGCGCGTTGACTCAGGACCTCAGCTACTCCTTGTGCAATGGTTGACTTACCTGTTGCTGGCGGCCCAGTAAAGAGGAAAATGAATCGTCGAATTTTCAACTCTTATCGCTCGTACCTCTTGAGGCAAGGAGTTGCATCTCGAGGTAGACATGGTTCTGATACACAGTCTCTATTCTCTTAGCGAGGTCCAGAGCCTCCATGTCATTGAGGCGCATTGTAATCTTATTCCCAGCAGAGTCCTTAACACTCAGATAAAAGCCGCCCCTCCCTATGTAACCCCTGCTATCTAAAGTAGGCTGGATATCATCTACGTTAAGCGTAGAAGTGGGCCTCTTATTCTGGTCGAAGTGAACAATGTCAACGATCCGCATATCAATCAGACTCTAGTATACGATATGAGCTGCTCCTTAGCTAGAGCTTCGGAGCTTCCTGCTTCTTCCACCAGGCTCGATCCCTTTCAGGGTTACAGAGGCCTCGGTGTCCACAGGCGTAAATTCCCCTTGCACCGCGGGTACTTGTGGTTATGTTCCAGAGGCTCAATTTAAAGCTTTTGGCGTCGAGTCCCACCCTTTCCAAGTGCAAGCTATTGAAGCTTCCGCTCGGGCAAGTCAGTGCATCTCTCCCCTACAAGAAGATCGGAGTTTTACAGCTTCCTCCAAGCCTCCAACATTACTCGTGAACTACCCCGCCCTCACGGACGGGGCTTCCTGCTTCAATGCTTCACCATGCCTCCTCTTTTTTAACCCTAAGGAGGGTAGGGGAGGCATTGGGCGAAGCTCAACTGCAGGCACATCGGATGGCACCCACCCTGACCTTTTCAGGAGAACCAAAGAAGCGTTAAGATCTCGATCCAAGGTGAAACTGCAATATGGACAGTGGAACACCCGGTCTTCCAAACTCAAGTTTTGGTTGATTCCTCCGCAGAGAAAACACTCGCGCGAAGAGTTGTAAGAAGGAACAGCCAGCACTGTTTTCCCTTGCTTTTGAAACACCCACTCCAGGCACCTTCTTAACTCTCAAAACGATGAGTCGTAGAGCCTCATCCTTCTTGTTCTGGTTACGCCTTTCTGGATCAAACCCTCGGTGTCTAAGTCCTCCAGAACTAACACATCATACTCCTGTGAAAGAAGAGCCCCGAGTTTAAAGAACAAATCGCGCCTGAAATCTTTAACATGCTCGTGCTGTTTAGCGAGTCTTATCTTCGCTTTAAGCCAGTTTTTGGAAAGAAACCTCTTCCTTGAAAGTGTCCTCTGTATTGTCCTGATTCTTTCAAGAGAGCGCTCAAGCGGCCTCGGGTTCTCTAGGAAGCGCCCATCCGAGAGTGTTACAAGCCTCGTGATCCCCAGGTCAACACCCACAGCGTTCTTGGGTTGCTCTAGTGTTTGCCCCAGTGGCTCAGCATCCTCCACTACGAAGATTATGTATATCCGGCCTGAAGGGTAGAGTTTGACACACACCTGGGACACTTGCTCTAAGGGAAAGTCCCTGTGTAAAACCAAGGTGAAGAAGCCGATTTTACTAAGGCGGAGCCGAGCCTTCTTCCTCTTGTTTTTGCCTTGTCCAACTTCTCTAATATTTGAAAGCTTCCAGCCACTCTGAGGATACACCAGGGAAAGGTAGCGGTGCGGCTTCTTTTTCTTGGGTTTGTTTGCAACTCCGTCGAGGAACCTCTGACGCGCTTGGTAGAACCTATCAGCTACTTGTTGCGCAACTTGAGAGTGTAGAGCTTGGAACTCTTTGTTCTGCTTTCTTAAGTCCAAGGCGAGCTGTCTGAGCTCGTTTCTACTCATCGTGCGCTTGTTCTTCTCATACTTTTCTTGTTCAGCGTGTAAGAGCGTGCTGTAGAGTTTACACGCTACTTCGAGCTGGGTTTTCAACACCCTCGCGATGGTTTTCGAAGAGTAAGCTCGGAAGCGGTAGGCCCTCACACGCGTCACCGAGTTTTTTCTCGGCGTGTATTTATTCTTTTGGGATCCTTGCTTAAAGTTTTGGAAAGTTTATAGCTACAAAGGGGACTATCCATCCCCCACCTCACGGAGCGGAGCGGAGCGGTGGGGGTCTTCCGCCCCCTTTGAACCCCCAGATAAGATAAACCGACTTTCGCCAAATGAGAGATTCATGTTTGTGTTCTCCGTCGCGATCACAAGTACCCGTCGCGTGAGCAGGAGGCAATTAATGTCCGTGGATTCGGAGGTCGTGGTAATTATTGCGACAAGAGGCTGGGCTTGACCACTGAAGCAGTAAACCATGAGCCTCAACTGACGACTGGTTCACCTGACCCGTGGGTGCCTTCGAATCAGGTGCAGCAAAACATGCATCGTCTGGTCTTTCACTTTTGTCCATGACGTCGTAACCTGCAGTTAAACGGTGTATCGTCTGATATAGATTTTTGTCAGTTACACAGTGCATACGAGAACGCCGCGTCAAACCTCTACACGGGAATCAAGTTCGCTTCCCGGCGGTGTCGTAAGACAGTTCGGTGCTACTCCACTGCTGGATGTGGGGTCCCTGGTTCGCGCCAAACGCAGGGATTCCATGAGCTCGTAGATGATCTGAGTGATGTGCTGAAGCCCAGGCTCTGCCACGTGTGCGAGGGATGAGCGGACGCATATCTGACGGTGCGCAAGTAGAGGGATACCTGCTGCTAGGTGCGAACTACATGGATGATAGATTTATAACAGTCACGGCAAGTGCTTAGCCATGCTCGCGGATTCCATTGCAAGTTTCGTGTGTTCGACGAAATTTCGGGACCTGACACAGGACATGGTAAGAGAAGCAAAAAGGCGCATAAAGGACACGGTAGGTGTAAGTTTCGGCGCCCTGTCCGCGCCTCCAGTGAGGATTGCAAGGTTTTACGCCGAGTATACCACTTCTAGGTACGGCGCATCCCTTCTAGGCAGAGCCGGCGACGTCGCTCTTGAAGACGCTGTTTTTGCAAACGGTTGTGCCGCACGCTACCTTGACTTTAACGACACATACCTGTCGAAGGAAGCGATGCATCCCTCGGATAACATTCCTGCTTTAATCGCTGTGGGAGAAGCCGAGCATGCCTCTGGGGCAGACCTCCTTACGGCGGTAGCCGTATCGTATGAAATTGCATGCATCCTCGCCGACGCCTCGAGTATTCGCGACCGCGGGTGGGACCACGTGACCTATATAGCCTTGTCATCCGCAGCGGGGGCGTCCAAGCTCATGAATCTTGACGAAGAGAAGACCGTTCAGGCGATCAACCTTGCGGCAGCACCGAACGTCGCTCTTCGCCAGACTCGGTCTGGCGAGCTTTCAATGTGGAAGGGATGCGCCGCAGCTAATGCTGCACGTAACGGAGTGTTCGCGGCGGTTCTTGCCAAACACGGAATGACTGGTCCCTCGCCCATTTTCGAAGGGGAAATGGGTTTCTTTAGGCAGGTTTCTGGCGAGTTCGGACTGAGACTTGAAAAAGCACCGGGGAAGCTGGTTGAGACCCACATCAAGAGGCACCCCGTGGAGTACCATGCGATGAGTGCAGTCGATGCTGCTCTGGCCTTGCGCTCAGAGCTCGGCGATGCTCCAGTGAGACGTGTTGAAATCGACACGTTTACGGTTGCTTGGAAAATTATTGCAAAGGATCAGGAGAAGTGGGACCCGAAGACCAAGGAGACGGCTGACCACAGCCTTCCGTTTCTTGTTGACAGAGCCCTTCTTGATGGTTTTATCTGGCTAGATAGCTATACCGAGTGGAAAATCAGAGACCCAAAAGTCCTTGAACTTTTAAAGAGCACCAAGGTGAACATAACGGCATACTACGACACACTTTATCCCGACGCAGTACCTAACAGGGTGACGGCTTTCACGGATTCGGGGAGTTACTCAAAAGAGGTAATATACCCCGTGGGTCACTGGAAAAACCCTATAAGTGACGAGGAACTCGACCGCAAGTATCTCAAGCTTGGTGGTCCGAAGGATGCTCTGCTCTTCTTTGATGGGTTAGAACGTAGGAGCGTGCGGGAGCTCACAGAGGTGCTAAGAATTTGAAACGTTCGGCTCAGGAAAGCTTGAGGCACCTGATAGGAAAACCGGGTATCACCATTGCACCCGGAGTCTTTCTTCCGGTTGTTGCGATGCTTGCCGAAAGAAAGGGTTTCAAGGCACTCTACTTTTCAGGTGGAGGGTTCGCAAACACACTCGGTCTTCCGGACCTCGGAATTACCACTGCCACAGAGGTTTTCGAGGAGGTAAGAAAAATAACACGTGTAACCAGTCTTCCGCTGATTGTGGACGCGGACACCGGCTTTGGTGAGACACTGAATGTTTCGAGGACAGTTGCGCTTGCGGAAGAAGCAGGAGTCGCGGCAATACACATCGAAGATCAGGTTATGCCCAAAAAGTGCGGACATCTGCCGGACAAACAGGTTGTGCCTGAAGAGGAAATGGTCAAAAAGATCGTTTCCGCAAAGCGGGCTTCGAATAAGGGGCTTGTGCTCATCGCAAGGACTGACTCAAGGGGCGTTGAGGGATTCGACTCGGCGGTCGAGAGGTCTAGGCTTTACGTCAGGGCAGGCGCTGACATGGTCTTTCCAGAAGCGCTTGAATCAGAAGCAGAATTTACGGAGTTCGCAAAGAAGGTTGATGCACCACTCCTTGCGAACATGACTGAATTTGGCAAAACGCCATATATTAGCGCTCAACAGTTCGAGAAAATGGGCTACAAGGTGGTGATCTTCCCCATCACTGCCCTTCGTGCGGCATTGAAAACGGTAGACAGTGTCTTCTCCGAGCTACTTTCTCGGGGAACGCAGAAGAACGTTATCGACTCGCTGATGACTAGGGGCGAGATGTACGACCTTATACACTACTACTCCTATGAAAGGCAGGACAAGGATACCGAACAGGCCGCCCTTTCGTTAATTCGGGACACCGACAAGATTAAAAAAGCATAAGAGTCAAGCCCTTATGTCAATAAGGGTACCTCAGGGTTTGTACGGAGTCGTTGTAACAGATACCTCGATCGCAAAAAGTTCGTCCGATGGTTCCCTGATTTACAGGGGCTACCCAATTCAAGACCTTGCTGAACGTGCTACCTATCTTGAGACCGCGTACCTCGTGCTCAACGGTGAACTTCCCAAGAGAAGTGAACTGGATTCATTCGAGGTTAGCCTCAGAGAGTATTCCATACTGCCGGAAAAGGTTGCAAACCTTCTTGCAGACCTGCCAGAAGGCGCTCATCCCATGGATGTGCTTCGTACCGGGGTTTCAGCCCTCGGGTGTGTTCAGGGCGGAAAGGAGGAACTGTGGCTTGCCGCAAAGATGCCTGCCTTGGTTGCCATGAGCCTCCGAGATACAAAAGGGCGCAACCCAACAAGGGAGCCCTTTGCGCGCATGTTCTTCAGACTGCTTACTGATAGACAACCCTCTTCCAAGGAGGAGTGGGTCTTTGAAAGAGTGCTAATGTTTTACCTCGAGCATGATCTTAATGCTTCCTCGTTTGCTGTAAGGGTCGTGTCGTCAACCCAAGCGGACATATTTTCGGCCGTCACGGCAGGCGTTGCTGCGCTTAAGGGTCCTCTGCACGGAGGAGCAAATGAGGCTGTGGCCGAAATGATAAAGGGTATCTCAACCCCCGAGGAGGGCGTTCAGTATGTGACCGAAATGCTTTCCCAGGGTAAAAAGGTGCCAGGCTTCGGTCACAGGATTTACAAGAGGGTTGACCCCCGCGCCCAGCTTAGCAAGCAACTCTACCGTGACCTTGCCGGGGAGAACGACTCGTTATACCGCGTCTGTACGGCCATTGAGGAAAAGATGTGGCAGGAGAAAAAGCTTCCGGCAAACCTTGACTTTTATGCGGCACCAATTTTCCTGAGATTTGGTATCCCGATTCCCCTGTACACGCCTATATTCGCCGCAAGCCGTGTGTTCGGGTGGATAGCGCACTATCGAGAGCAGCGCGCGGAAAACAAGCTGATCAGACCGGATGCAGAGTATTCCGGCCCACCTGGCAGACGCTATATACCTATCGAACAGAGGTAACCCGCGCAGATGACCGCGATAGTTGGCGCAAGCTCGACAAGGTTTGGCAAAACCAAGGAAACCGTGCTTGAACTTGCCTACCAAGGTTCGCTCCCGCTTGTTAACAGGTGCTACACGGACATAGATTTCCTTATTGTTGCAAATTCGTACTCGGGTGAGTTCAACGGCATTTCGGGTGTGAACAACCTGATTTCTTCAGGAGTCTCGCTTGATGGTGTACCATCGCTAAGAGTGGACGCAACGAGCGGAAGTGGTGGCTACGCGATTTTCGTGGCCTCTTCCCTTCTTGAGTCGCATGTCGCAAACTGTGTACTTGTGCTCGGCGTGGAAAAGATGTCCGAAAAAGGAACAAGAGAAGTGACCGGGACAATCTCCTCTCTTCTTGCACCCCGGGAAAGAGTGTCCGGAGCTTCTCTTCCCGCTCTCGCAGCGGTTCTTACGAAGCTTTACATGGAGAGGTACGGCGCTAAAAGAGAAGCGTTTGCAGAAGTGGCTGTAAAGAATCATGCGAACGGATTGCTGAACCCCATGGCCCATGTGCAGAAAAGGGTTACACTTGAAGAGGTTCTCTCTTCAAGGGTTATTGCCGATCCATTGACCCTGTACGAGTATTCGCCGATATCTGATGGTGCGGCGTCGCTCCTGCTTGTAAGAAACAGTGACGCATATAGCTATACCAGCAGGCCCGTGTATATAAGGGGGGTAGCAGCTCATTCGGACAGTTCCCACCTTAGTGTAAGAGGGGACCTTGTTAGCCTGGCTAGCGTCCGCTTTGCTGCGGAGCAGGCCTACAGACTCGCGCGAGCCCATCCCGCGGACATCGATTTTGCGGAGCTTCATGACATGGCAACTTCCCTGGAGGTCGTCCAGTCAGAAGAGCTTGGCTTCTTCGGTCGCGGAGAGGGCTGGCAGGCCGCGCTTGAAGGTCGTACGTCTCTTTCGGGTGACAAGCCTCTCAATACCAGTGGCGGCCTGAATTCAAAGGGTCATCCAATCGGCGCATCCGGCGTAGCTCAGGCATACGAGGCTTTCCTTCAACTCACAGGACAGGCGGGTGGCAGGCAGCTCGACCAGCCGAGTATGGGACTTGCTCTCAGCATGTCCGGCTTTGGCAATTCTGCAGTCGTGAGCGTATATGGTGTTGAGCCTTGATTCTCTATGAGTGCAGAAACTGTGGTCGGAAGTACTATGAAAAGAGGGCGGTGTGCATGCAGTGCAGAGGTACGGAGTTTGTGGAAAGGGAAGCGAGCGGAAGAGTGCTCTGTAAGGTGGAGCTGTATGTGACTCCTTCCGGCTATCCGGAGCACCTCACGTTGGAGGTTTATGAGGCGGAAGGAGTTCATCCACTGGTCGGTGTCGCGCCTGACGAGGGCTTATTAGGCAAGACGGCCTGAACAATGCATGACTTACTCTATCGTTGCAAGGGAACCGAACAGTGGGATGATAGGGGTAGCCGTCCAGTCGCACTACTTTTCGGTGGGTTCCGTAGTTACATGGGCGAGGGCTGGCGTTGGCGCCGTTGCCACGCAGTCCTTTGCAGAGCTGAGCTATGGACCGGTGGGACTTGAGCTCATGGCTTCTGGCAAGTCTGCAGTTCGTGCACTTGAGGCTCTGCTCCTTATTGACAGCAAAAAGGAGACGAGGCAAGTGGCGATGGTTGACGCCTCGGGCAACGTGGGGGTTCACACCGGTTCGGACTGCATTCCTTACGCGGGGCACATCAAGGGAGATGGCTTCAGTGTTCAGGCGAATCTCATGGACAATGACACGATATGGGGTTCGATGCGTGACGCTTATCTTGAGAACACCGGAATGGATTTTCCCGAAAGACTTGTGACTGCGCTCAAAGCTGCAGAAAGGGCCGGTGGGGATATACGGGGTAGGCAATCAGCCGCATTACTAATCGTAGAGGGGCGAGTGTTTCCGAACCCGTGGATGGGGCGGATTGTGGAGCTCAGGGTCGAAGATCACAAGGAGCCTGTAGAAGAACTTGCGCGCCTACTCAGGTTGAAGAGAGCTTATGAGTGGGCTGATAAAGCGGACAGCAGATTTGCCGAAGGCGCTTTTGCTGAGGCGGATGTGTTCTATAAAAAGGCGTTTGAATTCGCCCCAGATGTCCTCGAACTCAAATACTGGAGGGGTGTATCCCTGATTCAGTCTGGAAACGAAGCGGAGGGAAGGACAATTCTTGAAGAGGTGTATGGGAGGGAGCCGAGGTGGAAAAAGCTCACATCCTTGCTTATTAAGGCGAACAGAATAAAGGGGAACTTTGACTAGCGCACCTGTGATGATTTGCTTTGTTGTACAGCGACCGTGTCGAACTCCAAGTTAGGCGCTGAGGCCGCCCCTTCCAAAAAAGGGCGGTCTTGCCTTAAGGGTACACCGTGACGTTCCCCGTCATCCAGCCGGGTGCGTCCATTGAGCCCGACCACCCACTCGCATCTAGTCCGCACGGGTCCATGCAGTGCCAAAGAAATACGCCCGTCTGGTTCAGGTAAAATTCTGCCACTACTACGCTGTTAGCTGGTGAGGGTATGTTTATCCCTAGCTGGGGAATGGTGAAAGTGTGTGCCACCTGTGTTTCGTTGTTAAACTCGCTTACATAGGCGCCGTCCTTTGTTATGTTTGTACCTGATGCGGCAGTCCCATTCACAAAGTACACTACGTTACCGAGTGTGCCCGAGACTTCTGCGAACTGAGCCGGTAGCGGCGAAGGGGAGTCATAGTCTATGATTGTGAGCCTGATCAGGGTGTGTGCCGGAAGAAGAATGTTGGCAGAAGACACCAGCCCTTGAGGAGTGAGAATCCAGTAACGTGGCTGAGTCACGGTTGAATTCCAGGGGTTGTTTACGGTTACGATCAGAGTGAGCGAATATGTGGAGTTTGATGTTTGCTGAACCGCCTGCGTGTGCGCTGTCTCGGTTCTTGGTAGCGAGGCGACGCCTATCAGAAGACCAAACACGAGGGCGAGAAACACCCATGATACGAACAAGACTGCGGATATGCCTGCCTTAGATGCGTGTACCATTTTTGTCACGTTTAAAAGCAAATCTCATGTTAAAAAGAACGAGTGTATACACGCATTTCTTTAAAGGTAAATGTACATGATTGTGTCATTCTGTAGACAGAATGCATTTCGGACACGCCGGCCTGCATTTAGACCTGTGAGGATTGGAGCGAGTTACCTGCTTCCTTAGCGATCCCAAGAAATCCCGCAGCGGAAGCGAGTGAAATTATGGAGGCTACGTACCAGCCGGCGCTAGGTAGATACGAAAACTCTGAAAAGAGCGAGGGAAAAAGAAAATTTGCAAACGACCTGCCCATGGTCTCGGAGGCGAGGAATATGCCCTGCACCGTGCCCCGGTTCTCCGCCCTTGACAGGGAAGAGGCTAGCACTTGGGTAGGCACGGTGAGCAGAATTTCACCCACCGTAGCAACTGCCATGGCAGCCTCTGTGTCTAGGAAACCACGGGAAAATGGTAAAGCAAGGGTGGCGCATGTGGTGACAGTCATAGCGAGGGTGGGTGATATCCTCTGAAAACGACTCAAGGTGCCCATCATTGGAATCTGGAGCAGAGCTATCAGTAGTCCATTCGTCGTGAACAGGAGTCCTATCTCTTGGTTGTTGAGTGAGAGATACTTTGCGCTGTAAAGCGAAAGGGGGGTGTACACGCTTCCGTTTGCCGTGAAAGCTATGAACACCACTGCCATGAAACCCCATGTGTATCTATCGAGCCTGAAGAGGTCTCTTGCTTTCGCCCTTCTAGGGCGAACATCCGCAAGACGTAAGTAGCCGTACGCAGTCGCCGCAGCGGCAGTCCCGGCGCTCAGTGCAAAGACCGAAGAGTAACCCAGCCTGTAGGCGAGAAATCCGCCGATTGCCGGGCCGAGCCCAAAGCCGAGATTTCCGCCCACGGTCTGGAGCGAGAAACCCCTTATCACGCGCTCGCGTCCACTCAAAGATGCAACTATCGCAGACGTCGCCGGACCAGATAGACCCCTGAACAGCGAAAAAAGAGGGTAGATGACAAGGAGGGGATAAACGGGGAAGGCGGAACGGATCATGTATCCCGTGAGAGACGCGGATACGACAGAGGAGACGTACCCCGCAAGTGCCACCCTTTTTGAGCCGTACCGGTCCGTAAGCGCACCCCCGAGAACAGATGCGATCAGGGTAAACACGCCCGAAACTAGGTAGACGGCGCCTATGAGAACCAGTGACACGAGCCTTATTTTTTCTAGGTACACTGCAAAGAAAGGCATGGTCGAGCTCCAACCAAGAGAGTTTACTGTTCTCAAGATGAACACGGTGTTTATCGCGTGACTCTCTGTGCTTTTCTCCTTCATTCTCCGAGGGTTGGTCAGGCCTTCTTTTAAACGTTAGCGAGGGAAACTTTGCTTTCGCAGGATAGATGTTCAGGGTTAGAGGCTCTTGAGTAACGCACGTTTCAAGGAGCGGGTACTAACTGCGGTAGCCCTTCAGTCAGTTAACTGGAACAGATGGACTTCAGACGGGGATAACTCATTCACAGTTCATTCCGAATAAGGTCATCATGAGTCCGATTAACTCTTGTGTCACCTGGCTTAAGCTCTCCTTCCCGTTCCGCTTTGAGAAAAGCAGGGAGGCGATAGCCGGCCAAGTACGCGATATAGGGTCCGCTAATGGCGACCGCTAGTGCTTCGAGTTCGCTACGGCTTATGGGGCATTCCTTGTGGGGATGAGCCGTGCGTCGCTCTACACAACTGCATTACCACGAGTATATGCCGGCTGGGTGATCTAAGAGCCCTGCCCACCCTTCGCCAGTGTGCTCATTACCTCGTAAATGGCATTTGCCGCAAGCATTGATGTGAGTTCACTTAAGTCGTATGGGGGGGAAACCTCCACAACATCTAGGCCCGCGATGTCTACACTGAGAGACCTGAGGAAACGGATGAACTCATAGCTTGAGATTCCGCCGACTTCCGGTGTACCGGTACCGGGTGCATAAGCCGGGTCGACCACATCAATGTCGATCGAAATGTATGTTTTACCGTATAGCGAGTTAACCTTTTCGAGAACAACCTCCGGTGAGTTCTTGAGGTCTACCACACTGAAACCCGTTATTCCGAGTGTTTTCTGTGTAACCAGGTCGTCTTTAGAAAACGTAGAACCACGCATTCCCAGCTGAACAACATCCTTTATGAGACCCTCTTCAAGTGCCCTGCGTAGCCAGCTTCCGTGAGTGTACTTCTTGCCCCAGTATGTATCCCAGAAATCATAGTGAGAGTCTAGGTGGACTATGTTCACCTTTCCGTGTATTCTTTTGAGCGCCCTGAGAACCGGTAGTGTTATCGAGTGATCTCCCCCGGCGATAAAAGGAACGGTTCTCGAGGCGACCTCAAAGATTCCTCTTTCCACTACCGAAAACGTGTCTTGAATATAGCCCGGCAAGGTGTCAATGTCTCCCGCGTCGCAGGCATTTAGCTCGTCAAAGGGATAGGCGTCGACGAACTGGTTATAGGGTCTGAGAAGCCTTGAACCCTGCCTTATCCCCATTGGACCGAATCTTGCCCCAGGCCTATAGGTGGTCGCATCATCGAAGGGAATTCCGATAAATGCCGCCCTTACGCCGGCGAGGTCCTTAGTAAATGGTAGTCTTGCAAATGTGGAAATCTGCGAAAAGCGTGGAGAACTCAGAGCGTCCAACTGTCTCATGACAAAAGGTAGCCAGCAGACGGTATAAGTGTTTTGCTTTTCTGTTACAAAAACATAACACTCTGGGCGGATCGCTAAGGTTAAACGGCTCCTGATAATCTGAAGCGAATGGAAGAATTTGATCTCGTCATCGTGGGCACTGGTTCGGCAATGAACATAGTCGAGCCGCTGATCGGTGCGAACCCGAGTATACGAATCGCGGTTGTTGAAAAGGATGAGCCCGGGGGTATCTGCCTTACCCGTGGATGCATACCGTCGAAGATCATGGTGTATCCAGCAGAGCTTCTCAGGCTGCTCTACAATGCACGGGAAATCGGGCTTGAGGTGACATCAGGAGGCGTGAACTACGAGCACGTAATGATGAGAATGCGCGAGTTGATAGACCGGGACATCAACGCCATCAGGCAAGGTCTGCGGTCATCGCGGAACATAAGCTTTTACGAGGGAACAGCCAAGTTCATCGCGCCCTATACGCTCTCGGTCGGCGAAAAGACGATAAAGGGTAGAAAGATCGTGCTCGCCACAGGTTCAAGGCCGCTGATACCCCCGATCAAAGGCCTTAGGGAAGCGGGGTATCACACTAGTGACAGCGTGATCAGAATGGCCCTTACGAAGAGGCCCGAAAGCTTGGTGATAATCGGTGGCGGGTACATCGCGGCTGAGTTTGGCCACTTCTTCAGCGCGACAGGCACCAAGGTTGTTATAGTCGGTAGAAACAAGAGGTTCCTGCCTGAGGAGGAGCCCGAAGTATCCCATGTTGTAACGAACGAGATGTCGAAACATCTTCAGATCGTAACCGGTTGCGAGGTGACTGCGGTTGACACAACCGCCGGCGGGAGAAGGAAGGTCACTGGTTTCACGAAGGAGGGAAAGGAGCTTGAGTTCGAGGCGCAAGAGGTACTAGTCGCATCTGGTCGCGCGCCGGAAAACGACGTTCTCGACGCCGCAAAGGGGGGAATAGAGCTTACCGACAAGGGGTGGATAGCAACGAATGAATTTCTTGAAACCAGTCAGCCGAATGTTTGGGCGCTCGGTGACGCGAATGGTAAGTTCCTCTTCAAGCATAAAGCAAACTACGAGTCCTACGTTGTCTATTATAACGCCTTTCAGAACCAGCGGATCGCCGCGGATTATCATGCGGTGCCTCACGCAGTGTTCACGCACCCGGAGGTGGCTTCTGTGGGCATCGGTGAAGAACAGGCGGTCAGGGAGAATGGAAGAGAAAGGGTGCTCATAGGCTTTCAGAGATTCGAAGATACGGCAAAAGGCGAAGCGATGGGAGTCCACGGGTATTTTGCCAAGGTCATAGTTCGCGCGCAGGACTACAGAATTCTCGGAGCCCACATAGTAGGTCCGCATGCCTCCATCCTGATACAGGAGCTTGTCACGCTTATGTACACGCAGGAGAATTCGGTGCTGCCCGTAACCTATGGTATGCACATACACCCGGCCCTAAGCGAGGTTGTGGAAAGAGCGTGCTCGAATCTCATGGATGTTGAAGAATATCACCACGTCCTGAGTCATCACTATGGAATTAAAACCGGTGCTGACTGATTACACGAATTTCACAGTGATGCGTATCCGATGACCAATATACCCGGAAACGGTAAAATAGTGTCGCATATCCTTTAGACGATAGAATTGTGCAGAATGTTTTGTCTGAAAGGGGAGTTTGAGGAAGACTTTCCTGCCATCTTTGAAGCTCTGCAGGAGGTCGCGAGGTCGGACCCACTTTTGCACGGCGAATCCCATTCTGATGGCTGGGGTTACGTGTATTATGACGGTAGTTCGCTTGTGCATGAACGCCAGAGGGAACCAGTTTATGCCGCGAGCGTGCCAAATGTTAAGAGCGGATTTGTGGTGGTGCACGCAAGGAATGCAGCACCAGGCGAACCGCTTGGTGCGCTCAACTCACATCCACATCGCAGGAGCGACCGGCGCTACGAGCTTTACCTAGCGCACAACGGTTGGTTTGACAAGAAGAAGATAATTGGCTTGCTAGGCGAACGAGAAGCGAACCTCTCGACCCAGACTGACAGCGAATTTTTCCTGGAGCTCATCTTTACCCTTTCAGGTGATCCGCGCGAAAGGCTTGAGACCGCGGCTGGGCTTTCAAAAGAGCATGATTTAATTAAAACCGCGATGAACATTTTTCTCCTCGGAGTTGACAGGGCTACGGGTTCGGCAACTGTGGCCTACTATACCGACGCAAAAGAGTACTCAGAATACGTGACTCTTTACAGGGGTCGGGGAACTTCTTGGAGTGGTGTTTTTTCCTCAAGCATTCGCTTTTCCTCTAGGTTTCCGTCGTCGCTAGGGCTCGAGAAGGTTGAGAGGGATAAAGTCCTCGAGCTCTAACAGGTCGCATCCGATTAGTGAAAATAGTGCTTCCTGCTGGCTCCGATCTTAAGGTAGAATTAAGAGCTGTTTGGTGAACCATCCCACACCTAAAGGTAAACTCTTTTTGGAATAGAGGGTGAACTACCCCGCCCTCACGGACGGATGGGGACTTCCGCCCCCTCGAACCCCCAAAACGTTAAAAAGCTACAATGTTATGCGCCATCTGGCTGGCGCTTCCCATCGTTGATGGGTAAGGAAATGTCAGTTTGAACTTATAACGTTAACTGAACTCACTTGTATGGTTAACTCGCTTTGCCTAAAAAGGCCACGGGCTCAAGAGCTATACACCGGAGTGGACGGGCTAGACCGATTCGTTGCAGGGTTTTCGCTTGCCGAGATCTATGGTGAGTGGAACACCGTAAACAATCTTTTTCATACCGTTCTTTCTCAAACGGGGGGAGATGTTATACTTACACAGAAATTCGGAGGGCTCGACCCTTACCTGATAAGCAGAATGTCGGCGGCCAGGTTTTCCAGACCGAGAATCAGGCTTATACGTGCATTTAGCACTAAGGACACAATAGAGTCGCTAAATCAGTGTGTAGGAGAAGTCAAAGAACCGCTTTTTGTGATCGACCCCTACCTCTACTCACCTAAGACATGGAGGGAATACAGCGAACTTACACCCCTAACCGCTGCACTGAGGGACGCCTCAAAGTCAAGAAATGTGATGGTGTTCAACAGGATCACAAGATTCGGCTCTCTCTCGCCAGAGGGTGGGATGTTTCATGCGAGCTCCATTCCTGTGCTGATAAGAGTTGAATCTCTCAGAAGAACACTCAGGTTCACGGTTGTAAAGCATCCGGCTCTTCCAAACCTCACAATACATGTGGACAAGCGGATACTTTCGGGTGAAACAGTATGGGAAGAACAGCTCCCTCTTACAGAATGGCTGTAAAACAGGAACTCGAGAATCTCTCTCGCCTTGCGAGAGAGTGTACCGATGCAGAAACAAAAAGGATTCTCGGCGAGTTGCTTTCCCGCTTTGGTGCGCTTGAAAATGCGCTTGTGATGAACCCTCTGCCACCGCTTGATGCGCTGCTACTTTCCATGCTAATCGAAGTGTACAGGGAGGTCGAGAGGCTCAAGAAGATGGGTGCTTCCGGTACGTCAAGCCTACCAGCGGAGGAGGAGGAATTTGTTTCGTGGTTGGATACTTGATGCAAAACCAGCGCAAACAGGACTTGTACTAACTGTATCCGACGGAAGCAAGAAAGCAAACCATGTTCTAAAGACAAATTTTGAACTTTATCTTCTTGGCGACTTTAGTCGCCAGTTTAATTCGAACGAAGACGTGGTATCGCTTGAGCTTGAAGAGTGGCTTGCTCCTCCATGGTACACACAGAGGTCGGTTGTCACCAAAGCCCGTTTCACTTCGTTCAGACCGTGGCTTCTTACAACGCGCTGGTTCGAAAACAACGCACCTGGTTCTCTTATAAATCAGTTTCCGGACCCAGTAACACAGGTCTTCTTTAGACTTGGATATCCGCCCACAGCCTTAGTTCAGCTAGAAGAGGGCAAACCGCCTGTGGTACTTGAAGACCCTCTGGTACCCGACTATGTGTCGCCCAGCTTCTCCTTTGCTTCCGTTAGCTTTACTTCCTGGTTCGGTGACACCTTTTCACGGGCCGGTGATGCAAAGGAAGTAAAACTGCAAATAAGCTTTCCCGGTCATCTCACCACTTACACTGGGAGCGTGGGGAGGCTTGAAGACTATTCTGAGGAGCTTTCTTCAGTGGATTTTCTGGGTTTTCCGTTTGAATTCTCTCCTCTTCTTGCCGAGCATGGCGTCAAACTTTCTCGTGTTCCTGTTAAGCTGGACCTGCATGCACCATCGCGTATTGAAGAGGAGGTTGCAAGACTGATCGAGTGGAGTAGGGTAAGTTTTGTACCTCCCGCCGTGCTTTCTGGGAAGAGTATAGGTCACCCGCTTACGGCAAACGAGGCTAGGTTTGCCTTAAAAAGGAAGTTGATCTTTGAAAAAAGGTTTCCAAGCAGGATCGAGAGATGGAAGGGAATGGATGAGCTCCGCCTCCATGACAGGGGAGGAGTAGTCTTCAGACCGCCTCCTGGGGTGTACTTTGATGTTGCCCAGCTGGACTTCTCGAGTATGTATCCAAGGATAATCTGCGAATGGAATATATCGCCCGAGACCGTGAATGCAAACGACTCCTTGGTCGCTGTGCCCGAAACTGTGCACCTGGTCACGCCTAAATCCGTAAGAACTGGTGTGGTTCCCGATGCTCTAGAATGGCTCGTAAATAGAAAGGAAACCCTTTCACGGCTTTCCGTGACCAGACCGCAATTCAAGGTGAGAAAGGATGCACTCAAGTGGATTCTGGTTGCAAGCTTTGGCTACCTCGGTTTCAGAAATGCGATATTTGGCAAGCTCGAAGCGTATGAGTGCGTGACTGGAGTTTCGAGATATACCGTGAGAAAGGCGGTTAGGATAGCTCAAAAGATGGGTTTTCAGGTTCTCCATGTGATGGTGGATTCGATTTTCGTCTCAGGAGCAAACCATTCCTATGACCTGGTTGCGAAGGCGATAACGAAAGAAACTGGCATCCCGATAAGGACCGAAGCGGTGTACGACTGGGTTGTGTTTTCAAAAAACAAGCAAAGACCTGAAGGTTCTCCGGCCAGATACTTTGGAAGACTCAACACCGGTGCTATAAAAGTAAAGGGACTTGACATGGTAAAGCGAAACGTGCCAGAGATCGTAAAGAGAACACAGGCACGAGCCATTTCTGTTCTCGCCTCGGCGCGCACAAGAGATGAATTCTATGATCTTCAGAACGAGGTTGTCAGGTTGTTTGAAGACGAAAAGAAGGCGCTCGTTCGTGGGTTGACGCCGCCAAAAGAGCTGACGTTCAGGATACGTGGCCGCACCCTTATCAAGGGTTTTTCCTTTTATGATGCGGAAGGGGGAACTCAAGATATAGATCGGGATTACTATCTGTGTCTTCTGGATCGCGCGATGAGGCAGGTAGTGTTAGGCAGTCCTACCGAAGCAACACCCGTGCTGGGTTTTCCCAGAGTACCTGATTAGCCATTTCCCCGAGTTCCTCGGCAAACTTTCTAATGTCGAGTACGCTTCCAAATCCTTCAGGCGTCTCCTCCACTCCGAGAAAATCTGTTCCCAGGGCAACGTGGTCCCAGCCGAAGGTTTCCCCTATGTAATTTGCATTGGCCACAAGGTCGCCAATACTTCTTTTCGCTAGGGTCGAATTTATCGCAGTTACGCCAACCACACCTCCGGTCTTTGCGATAGCGGCGAGCGACTGGTCGTCGAGATTCCTCGGATGTTCCTTCAGTGCGCGCGCATTACTGTGAGAAGCTATAACAGGCAGCTTCGACGTCGAGCACACATCAAGAACTGTGCGCTTGCTTGCGTGCGAAACATCGAGGATTATACCCTGCGAGTTTGCGAACTTGACCAGTTCTTCGCCTTCTCCAGTAAGTCCGTAATCCTTTTTCGACATACACGATGCGGCGAACTTGGTGTCGTAGTTCCAGGTCAACCCGACTACCCTGATACCCAGTTTGCTCAGGGCATGGACTTCATATGGGTATCTGAGCACATCCGTTCCTTCAAGCGAAAGTATAAACGATATACCACCCCGAGGTACCTCACCAGGCTCAAGAATTTTCACCCCCTTTGCGCGCTCAAGGTGCCTGTAGAAGTTAACTTGGTTCCAGAGTACATCCATTGACGGAACGGTTGAGTGTTCATGCCTGCCGTAAAGCGCACTCAGTAACTCCGCCCTTTCGTCAAGTGACCTGACGTGTGGATAGACGACACCCAAGATGACCGTCGCCTCGAAACTCGAAAGTAACCTGAGACTTGACTGTTCTTCCCCATCAACCACATCCACGAACTGAGAGGACCACCCGAAGTCCTCATGCAGGTCGAAAAATTTCATGCTGAACCGAACTAAGCTTGTCATATAAATCTTTTTGGAGGTCATGTAGAGGTCTATTGCGATCAACTGGAAGGTATCTGCTCGTCGGTCGTGGACAGTGAGACAACGTTCATGCAAAACTAATATACTACGTTGTCAAACCTAGTGCGAAATAACTTGTACACCACGTCTGTCGTCGGAAGCTTCCCGAGGCCTGCCTTTGCCGTCGACGCCTACGAGAAGCACAAAAAGGGTGAAATTACTAAGGAGGAGCTCAACGCGCATCTGAAGGACGCAGTTATCATTGCGATAAAGGAGCAGGAAGCTGCGGGTGTTGATGTCATAACAGATGGCGAGCAATGGAGGTCAAGTTTTGTTTCATTCGTGGGTGAGAAGCTTAAAGGGTTCAGACACATCTACATAACCGAGCTGAATCCCAAGGGAATCGAAATCATGCGCCAGTTCAAGGGGCCGCTCACCGAGTGGAGGGCGGTAGCCTCAGACAGGCTGAGTGATTCGCCCGTGGCGCTTGATGAGCTTACGTTTGCAAAGAGGTATACAGAAAGACCCCTTAAGGTGACACTGCCAAGCCCATACCTTATAATGTGGGAGACATGGCACGAAACCATCTCAAAACCACACTATGCTACGCCCGAAGACTTGGGCGCAGCATTTTCTAAGTTGATCAGGAGCGAAATAATCAGGTTGCGCGACGCAGGCGCGTCCTTCATTCAGCTCGATGAACCGATGCTCGGGGACTTGATCGAGGCTGACGAAAATGAACCCGACAGGTACCGTCGTGTTATAGGAATGATTTACGGTCAGAAGTACAGGGGTTTCAAGAACGAGCTTGCGCTTGCAAGAGACCTGATAAACGAGGCCGTGAAGGGAGTGGACGGCGTCAGGATAGGAATGCACATGGACCGCTGGCCGAACCCGGATTCGCCGAAGCTCGGTACTGGCTATGAGGTGCTTCTGCCCGACGTTCTGGATATCAGGGTAAAACAGTATGTTGTGGAGTACGCTGCGCCTGGAAGCGGAGACCCCGAGAAGTTTGTGAGGCATCTTCCACGTGAAAAAGAGCTTGGCTACGGAGTGATCGATGTCAGAACAAACCGGGTTGAGTCGCCGATTGAAGTTGTTCAGAGGGTTGGGAAAATCTCGAAGTATCTTGACCCGGATCAGCTGTGGCTCAACCCCGACTGCGGGTTTGCGCCTGGACTTTATCGGAAGTTCGACAGGAGCATAGCCGTTGAGAAGCTCAGGGCTATGGTGGCGGCGGCGCTCGAACTCAGGAAGAATCACTAGGCGAGGAAAGGATCGGGGGAGGCGCTGGACACGCCCGACTTCTGGAAGCTCGTGTACTTGGTGTTCGTAATGGTGGGCGTCGTGCTGCTCGCCCTCGGTGTCTGGGAGGTGGCAGTTCCTCCTCAGTTTCCATTTCCCGACTCATCTCTTGGCATGAAAACGTTGACGCAGAATGCGCAGACGGTGCTGATTCCTATCGGGGCTGCTGTTCTGATATTCAGCCTTACAATTCTTTTCCTCCTTGAACTGGGCAGCAAAGGCAGAAACGGGGTAAAACGGTAGAACTGAAGGGTTCGTGATGATGGTTCACGTGGTTGCACTCTGACGAATTATGACGCATAACGTATGCGTTTGCGAACTAACTACCTTCCTTAACTTAACCCTTTTACACACTGCAGCGTTTTCCAGTACTTCACTCTTTAACTCATGGGTCGAGCAGGTCCCCGTCAGCTGGGGCTTGATGTCTCACCGGCTTACAGCTAGCGCCGTAGTCAGCAGTTTCAAAATGAATAGCTTTTTATAGGTGCTTGTCATATAGTATTTTGTGCCTGAAAGATTATATACCTTGAAAGAGGCATGTTTGCTCCTTGGCCTTCACCCAAGGACTATTCAGAAGTGGGATAAGCAAGGCAAAATCAGGGTTGTGAGAACACCTGGCGGTCGCAGGAGAATACCAGAATCAGAAATCAGGAGGTTGC